>OHUN01000017.1_pt1 | contig 163081 bp, 165 predicted proteins | sample 1579211 | NCBI WGS metagenome assembly OHUN01 (sample SAMEA3879560, study PRJEB24766) | human gut metagenome | biome: human-associated habitat; feature: feces | place: USA | collected 1985/1987
CACGGTTCTTGACCAAACTAGACCAAAAAGGAATACGCGGTGAAAAGGTGAAAGCCGCTTGGATCGAGAAGATGAAGGAGGTCTTGAACAAATGATCAAACAAGTATTTTTGACAAGAGAAGAAATCAAGGCCCTTCAGGCCCAAGAGGCAGCCTCTACTAAAGAGCAAAAGCGGACACCGGAACAGATCGATGCCATCTATAGTTCGGGGACCAATATCTTGGTGTCGGCCTCTGCTGGTTCGGGGAAGACCTTTGTCCTGGTGCAAAGGATTTTGGATCAGATCCAGCGAGGCATTTCGATTAAGGAGCTCTTTATCTCGACCTTTACGGTCAAGGCAGCAGGGGAGCTCAAGGAGCGTTTGGAAAGTGAACTTGGAAAAGCCCTGCAAGCGAGCGATGACCCAGAGCTCAAACAACATCTGGCCCGTCAAATCGCAGATGTTGCCACTAGTGATATCGGAACCATGGATTCCTTTACCCAAAAGGTCCTAACGCGCTATGGCTATTTGCTTGGGTTGACACCCCAGTTTCGGATTTTACAAAATGCCAGTGAGCAACGTCTCTTACAAAATGAAGTCTTTCAAGCTGTTTTTGACCGCTATTACCAAGGGGAAAATCAAGAAGCTTTTGTCCAGATGGTCAAGAATTTCACGGGACAGCGCAAAAATTTGACCTTGTTTAAAGAGCAGGTCTACCAGATCTATGATTTTCTTCAGTCGACCAGTGATCCAGAGAAATGGTTGGAGGAGCATTTCCTAAAAGGTTATGAGGAGACTGATTTTGAACAGGTTGAAGGTGCTCTGATGGAGAGCATCCAGCAGGCCCTTTATGAGGCAGAAAGCTTTTTTGCCTTTCATTTGTCCAATGAGGGCCAAGCATTTGGCAAGGCCAAATATTTGGAAGCGGTGCAAGAGGTGCTCGATCAAATTGGAAGCCTGACAGGTCCCACCAATAAAGAGCAACTGACCTCTGTCCTAAAGGCAGTCGTGGCGATTAGTCGGGCTTCAAATGGGGGAGCCTTGACCAATAGAGCTCGTAAGGAAGAGTTGAAAGAGTTAGTCACGGCTTATAACCAGGATAAAACCATACATATCAACCGCCTCAGAGACTTGGACAATCAGCTCTATCAGCTGGAATTTCAACAAACCTTCCACCAAGAAGAAGGCCCCATGCTCTCCTTGCTGCGGGACTTTATCCGAGACTTTGCTCGCGCTTATCTGGAGCGAAAAATCCAAGAAAAAGCTTATGAATTTGGGGATATCAGTCATTTTGCGATTCAAATTTTAGAGCAATTCCCAGAGGTGAGACAAGCCTTTCAAGAGCGTTATCATGAGGTCATGGTCGATGAGTATCAGGATACCAATCACACCCAAGAGCGGATGTTGGACTTGTTGTCAAATGGCCACAATCGCTTCATGGTGGGGGATATCAAGCAATCGATTTATCGCTTCCGTCAGGCAGATCCACAGATTTTCAATGATAAATTTAAAGCCTACCAAGAAGAAGGGGCGAAAGGGAGGTTGATCCTCCTCAAGGAAAATTTCCGGAGTCATGTGGAAGTATTGGACGCGACCAATGATGTCTTTCGCCATTTGATGGACGAAGAGGTGGGCGAGATTGACTACAATCAAACCCACTATCTGGTCGCAGGAAGCGACAAGCAGCGGATGGCCTTGCCACAACATCGGGCAGAATTTTTGCTTTATGATGGCTCCCAAGACCAGGAAGAAAAGACCGAAGACGAGGAAGCTCCTCTTGGAGTCGAGACGATTTCCAAGGGAGAAATTCTCCTGGTCATCAAAGAAATTTTACGTCTCCATCGGGTAGAAAAAGTGCCCTTTAAAGAGATCACGCTCTTGACTGCGACTCGAACGCGAAATGATGCGATTCTGGAAGCTTTTGACCAGTACCATATTCCGATTGTGGCAGATAGCGGACAGGCGCATTATCTTGAGTCACTGGAAGTGATGGTCATGTTGGATACCTTGCGGACCATTAACAATCCCTTGCATGATTATCCCTTGGTTGCTCTCATGAAATCACCCATGTTTGACTTTGATGAAGATGAATTGGCACGGATTTCCTTGCAGACCCTTCCAGAGCAAAAGCAAGTGGCCTTCTACCACAAGGTCCAGTTAGCCCTTGAAAAAACTGCAGAGCATGCAAATCTGATTGATGCCAAGCTCTCAGCTAAAATCGAGAACTTCCTCAAGGTTTTATCTACTTGGAGAGCTGCTGCCAAGACCTCTTCGCTCTATGATTTGCTGTGGAAAATCTATGAGGATCGCTATTACTATGACTATGTCGGCGCCCTTCCAAATGGGGCCCAGCGCCAGGCCAATCTCTATGCCTTGACGCTTCGGGCCAATGATTATGAGAAGGCCAGCTTTAAGGGCTTGTCGCGCTTCATTGCCATGATCGACAAGGTGATCGAAAATGAACAAGATTTGGCTAGCGTACCTCTTGCGGCTCCAAAAGATGCCGTCCAGCTCATGACAGTCCATAAGAGTAAGGGGCTGGAATTCAAGTATGTCTTTATTTTGAACATTGATAAGAAATTCAGTATTCAAGACATGATGTCACCCTTGATTTTGTCACGTCAAAATGGAGCTGGTATCAAATATTTGGCTGACATGCGAGAAGAGTTAGATACGGATGTTTTTCCAACCGTTAAAGTCAGCATGGATACTTTGCCTTATCAGCTTAATAAACGTGAACTGCGCCTAGCAACCTTGTCTGAACAAATGCGTTTGTTCTATGTTGCCATGACCCGTGCTGAGAAGAAATTGTATTTAGTCGGAAAAGCAAGTTCTGAAAAATTGGTTGATAAATACAGCGGTAAGTCAGAAAATAATCATCTTCCAGTTGCAGAACGTGAAGCTTTCATGACTTTCCAAGATTGGATGTTGGCCATTCATGAAGCTTATAAGGACTTACCATTTAAGGTTGAATTTGTCACAGATGAAGATCTGACAGAAGAGAAAATCGGTCAGATTGAAGTCAAATCAGCTATTAAACCTGATGATTTGTCAAATAACCGCCAGTCAGAAAATATTGCAGAAGCTTTGGAGAGACTTGAGGCAGTTGCAGAGTTGAATACCAAATATCAATCAGCCATTAACCTGCCAAGCTTAAGAACACCTAGTCAGGTTAAGAAACTTTATGAGCTTGTTATGGATACTGATGGTGTTGATGTGATGGCTAAGAAGGACCAAGTAAAACCAAGCTTTGCCTTACCTGATTTTTCGAAAAAAGCCAAGGTTGAAGCAACAGCGATTGGTTCTGCCATGCACGAGCTCATGCAGCGCATTTCCTTGTCTCAAAAAGTGACACTAGAGGATATTTCAAAAGCTCTAACACAAGTGTCTGCTAAAGATGAAGTTAAAGCGCGCATTCATCTAGAAAATGTTTTGGATTTCTTTGAAAATTCAGCTCTTGGACAATTGATTCAGCAAAATACTGACAAAATCTACCGCGAAGCTCCATTTGCTATGCTAAAAGAAGACCCTGAGAGCAAAGAAAAATTTGTTGTTCGTGGGATTGTCGATGCTTATCTTATTTTAGAGGATCGTTTGGTTCTTTTAGATTACAAGACTGATAAATACACAAACAGCGAGGAAATCAAAGACCGATACCAAGGTCAAATGGCACTTTATGCCGAAGCACTCAGCAAGTCATATCATATTGATCAAGTTGATAAATACCTTGTTTTACTTGGTGGAGAGTGTCTGGAAGTAGTTAAACTTTAAAAGTAATTAAAAAAACGACCGTTTAGCATAAAGCTTGCGGCCGTTTTTGGTATAGTATATTGTATATTGAAAAAATAAAGGCGAGTTGATTGGATTAACTCCAGAATTTAGCGGCGATGTCTTGACCTTGCTTAATTTTAACCCATTGTTGTGGGATAGCAAGTTCATTTCCTGAATCACATGAAGCAAAACCACATTGGTGAGAAAGGAAAAGACGGTCTTTAGGGATGATTTGGCTAGCTTCTTCAAGCATTTTAAGCGCACGTTCTTCATCGTCAAGATCAGTTGTTTTACTTGAAAGAAGTCCAAGAACGACTTCAGCATCTGAGTCTTTCAAGCTTTCAAGAGCTTTAAGGTCACCAGCCACTTCGCTATCCCATTCAAGGAAGAAACGGTCATAGTGTTGATCTTTCAAGAATTTTGTTGCGATAGCTTCGTAAGTACCACCAGCAGCAGAACGACTTTCGTAGTTACCACGGCAGTTGTGAGTCCAAACTTGCAAACCAAGCTCATGACCGTAGTCCGCAACATCGTTATTTACTGCGATGAATTCATCAGCAAGATTGGCAAGAGCGCTGTTCCCTTGAGCAAAGAAACCAGTTGGGTTTGTTTCATCGAAAAGTTCCCAGAGGCAGTCGTCAAATTGAATGATTTCTCCGCCAGCTTCTTTGTATTCTTTCAAGAATTCTTTATAGGCATTTGTAAGACCAGCTTTTAGTTCTTCTTTAGTTTTGTAAACTTGGTCTTCGCCAACTAATTGATTAAAGACTGTGAATTCTGTGTAGGCGTGGGCAGGTCCCCAGATTGTTAGTTTTGTGTCAGTTTCACCAGCTTCTTCTTTAAGAAGTTTGTAAATATCTAGAAAGTGGTGATTTTTGCCAGAAAGTGGTTCTGTGATACGGATACCAATATCCTTACGTGTTTCAAAATGACCGCCATCATGGTCTTGGAAAGTGTATCCGTGGTCAGCGATGTAACGTTCAATACCTTTTAAGCCCCAAACGAAATCAAGGTGCCACATAGATTTTGAGTATTCACCGTCAGTTAGGACATCGATACCTGCCGCTTTTTCTTCAGCGATAACTTTTCTTATATCAGCTGTTTCTGTTTCTTTGTAGCCTTCGAATGCATCGTAGAAAGGATATTTGATATCATCACGATGCTCGATTGCGATTTTGTATTCGCGTAAATCTGCTGGTCGTAAAAGTGAACCAACTAGTTGAAATCTTGATTTAGCCATTTTCTATACCTCGTTTATTTTTTTGTGATTCCTATTTTAGCTGAGCTTTTCAGTTTTGAAAAATAGTTATTTATATGGGATAATGTATAGTTATAAACTATAACTGAAAAAATATGTTTTTCTATAAAAATGACAGAAAATTTGGTAAAATAAGAAAAGACTGACAATTTTTATAGGAGATTTATGATGGATATTTGGGAGAAACTGTACGAATCGGCAAAAAATGACTATAATCCACATTATGTGACGCCTTTTATTTATTCAAATCATGTTGTTGCAGCAATTGAAGCAGAAGATGGACAGATTTTCACAGGCTACTGTTTTGAAGCTACGTCTGGTGTATTTCATCTTTGTGCGGAACGAGCTGCATCATTTAATATGTTCCAGCAATCTGGTCAAACGACTATAAAGCGTATCATTGCCTTTCGTGATAAAGCGCCAAATGGTGGTGGTTCAGGTATGCCTTGTGGTGCCTGCCGTGAATTTTTGATGCAATTGTCACCTAAAAATAAAGATTTGGAATTTATGATTGACTATGACAAGCGTGAAACCATTACACTTGGTGAGTTGATGCCAAATTGGTGGGGAGAAGAGCGCATGGCAGCTGGTATTGAGGATTTAGATTAGTCACAAGTAAAGATAAACGAGGTAGAGGATGCGAGATAATCATTTACACACACATTTTTCATATGATTCAGAGACTCAGTTTGAAGATTATTTAACTCATTATGATGGTGATATTGTGACAACAGAGCACTATGATTTGTCAAATCCTTATACTAAGCAAGATAATGTGCCGGATTATGACGCTTATTCGCGTGAAATAGCTGAGCTTAATCGAAAATATGGCAATCGTATCAAAAAAGGAATTGAAATTGGCTATTATGAGCCACGTGAAGATGATATTATTGCTTATTTAGCAGATAAGAACTATGACTTAAAATTGTTATCAGTTCACCATAATGGGACAAATGATTACCTTGATGATGAAGTGGTAGATATGGAAAAAGCGGAGATTATTCAAGAATATCTGGATAAGTTAGAGTATGCTATTGGGCGCGTGGATGCGGATGTTTTAGCACATTTTGATTATGGCTTTCGAATTTTTGATATGACAGTAGAGGATTTAAAAGTTTATGAACCTCAATTAAAGCGTATCTTCCAAAAAATGATTGACCATGATTTAGCTTTTGAGTTAAATAGTAAATCCATGTATTTGTATGGCAAAGAAGAGCTTTATCGATATGCACTAAGTCTAGTAAAAGAACTTGGTTGCCATAAATATTCCATTGGTTCAGATGGACACAAATTAGAACATTTTCGTTTGGCATTTGATAAGATTCAAGCATTATTGGATGAATTTAGTATTGAAGATTGGGAGATTTTGTAAAAAGACACATAAAAAAGCTATGAGCAACAGGCTCAGAGCTTTTAGTTTGTTCAGCAATTAGTGAGAAATACGTTTACGTGCTGCTTTTTTACGATTTTCTTGAATGAAAGCAGCTTTTTCCTCTTCAGGTTCAATAATTTTTTTCTTAACTGCAAAGATAGCACCAGCAACTGTAGCTGCAGTGGCTACCACACCAGTAGCAATACCTTTAGCAAATGCGAATTTTTTAGCCATAATAATTCTCCTCCTTACTGATAAGAACAGGGAGTATAAAGAGTTCTTTATACTCTTTTGTAGCAGTAGGATTGGTTTTCTTGTCCTACCATCTTATGTTATAATAAGGGTAACAAAAATTGCCTAAAAGTTCAAGTGAAAACGTTATATTTACTAAAAAATCAGGCTTAGGACGGATAAGAAAAAAATGTCAAAAAAAATAAAACTGCTAGCGGTAGTTGGGCCGACTGCTGTTGGAAAAACAGCACTGGGAATTGAGCTAGCAAAACAGTTCAATGGAGAAATTATCAGTGGTGATAGTCAGCAAGTCTATCGTCAATTAGATATTGGAACGGCAAAAGCAACTCCTGAAGAACAAGCTGAAGCAGTGCATCATTTGATTGATGTGCGCAATATTGATGAGACTTACTCGGTTTATGATTTTGTTCAGGAAGCTAGCGCAGCCATTTCAGATATTGTTAGTCGAGGCAAACTTCCGATTATCGTCGGAGGAACAGGACTTTATCTTCAAAGCTTACTAGAAGGTTACCATCTGGGTGGCCAAGTAGATCAGGAAAAGGTCCTTGCTTATCGAAAAGAGCTTGACCTTTTATCAGACGACGAGCTTTTTGGAAAAATAGCAGAGCAAAAAATTGAAATTCCTCAGATTAATCGACGTCGAGCTATTCGAGCACTTGAGTTAGCTAAATTTGGAAAAGGTTTAGAAAACAAAGAAACAGATTATGATGCTTACTTAATTGGCCTAAATGACGATCGTCAAGTTCTATATGACCGCATTAATTATCGCGTTGATCTCATGGTTGAAAATGGGGTTTTGAATGAGGCAAAATGGCTCTATGACAATTATCGTGAGGTCCAAGCAGCACGAGCTATTGGCTACAAAGAACTTTTCCCCTACTTTTCAGGAGAAGATTCTCTTGAAAACTGTGTTGAAAAATTAAAACAAAACACACGACGCTTTGCCAAACGCCAGTTAACTTGGTTTAGAAATCGAATGACAGTTCAGTTTTATAATGTTTCTGAAACAGATTTTAAAACAAAAGTTGCAGAAGATGTTGACCGTTTCTTAAATGATAATAAAGTGTAAGGTAGAGCAAAAACTCCTTTACCCTCTTCGAATAAAATTTATGTTATAATGATATTTACGGATTAATCAAGTAAAGGGGTGAGTACAAGATGATTGAAACAAGCAAGCACCAAGAACGAGTGATTTTGCTAGGAGTTGAGTTGCCTGACACAGAAAACTTTGAAATGTCAATGGAAGAATTGGCGTCACTCGCTGAAACAGCAGGTGCTGAGGTGGTCTCATCTTATCGTCAAAAACGTGAGAAATATGATAGCAAATCTTTGATTGGTTCAGGGAAATTAGCTGAAATCAAAGCGATTGTTGACGCTGATGCGATCGATACTGTGATTGTCAACGACCGCTTAACGCCACGTCAAAATGTTAATTTGGAAGCAGAACTTGGCGTTAAAGTTATTGACCGTATGCAGTTGATTCTAGATATTTTTGCCATGCGTGCCCGTAGTCACGAAGGTAAATTGCAAGTTCATCTGGCTCAACTCAAATACATGTTGCCACGTCTTGTTGGTCAGGGGGTTATGCTTAGCCGACAAGCAGGTGGAATTGGTAGTCGTGGACCTGGTGAAAGTCAGTTAGAGCTTAACCGTCGTTCGATTCGCAATCAAATTTCAGATATTGAACGTCAACTGAAAATCGTTGAGAAGAATCGTGAAACTGGTCGAGAAAAACGCACTGAGTCACAAGTCTTTAAAATTGGTTTGATTGGTTACACAAATGCTGGTAAATCAACGATTATGAACGTTTTGACAAATGATAAGCAGTATGAAGCTGATGAATTGTTTGCGACTTTGGATGCGACGACAAAGCAAATTTATTTGCAAAATCAATTTCAAGTGACTCTCACGGATACGGTTGGATTTATTCAAAATTTACCGACAGAATTGGTGGCAGCCTTTAAGTCAACCTTGGAAGAAAGCCGTCATGTTGATTTGCTGCTACACGTGATTGATGCCAGCGACCCAAATCATGCTGAACACGAAAAAGTTGTTCTGAATCTGTTAAAAAATCTAGATATGTTGGATATTCCACGTTTAGCTGTTTATAATAAGATGGATGTGGCAGAGCATTTTGCAGCGACAGCTTTTCCAAATGTGCGTATTTCTGCGCGTGATAAAGATGCTCGTTCACTTTTGCGCCGTTTGATTATCAATGAAATTCGTGAGATTTTTGAACCATTTAGCATTCGTGTTCACCCAAATCAAGCCTATAAGCTATACGATTTAAATAAAATCGCGCTGCTTGATCGTTATGATTTTGCAGAAGGATACGAAACCATCACTGGTTACATTAATCCAAAAAATAGATGGAGACTAGAAGAATTCTATGACTGATTATATAAGTTTAGCTTTAAAATACGGTGGCTTTACGTCACTAGATAAAGTATACTTGCAAAATGTTTTGGAGGATTTAACAGATGAGCAAAAATTGAGTTTCATCACACCACCTCCAAGTGTTATCAATGCTTATTTTGCAGAAATGTATCAAAAACAATCTCCGCAAGCCGCAACAGATTATTATTTTGAACTATCAAAAGAATTGCAGCTTTTAAATGATAAGCCATCTTTTGATGAACATAAGCCTTTTATTCGTTTGAATTTATCAGGAAAATCATATGGTTTCACTTATGAAAATGATAAAGAGGTTGCTCGTATCTTTTCTGAAAAAGATGAAGCTTTGACAAAAGATGTCTTGTTTGAATTGGCTCAAGTCTTTCCTCAATATAAAATTTATGTTGAAGATGGCAAGATCAAAATGTCAAAAATCACTTTTGATGACCAAGAACTTGAAGACCTCACACCAGAAAGTAGTTTGCTCAGTCATGTTTCAAAATTAAAAGGAAATATGGTTAAGCTAAAAAGTTTTAATCGCGATGAATTGTCAGACTTGCTAGCTCACTATCAAGGGCAAGTTTATTATACGTTTGATCAACGTGAATTTATCGCTTATGTAAAAGTATCGTAATAGGAAGGATAAGTAAAAACTTCGGTTTTTATAGGTATATATGGAATTACAATTTTTGGGAACAGGAGCGGGTCAGCCCTCAAAGTCACGTAATGTGTCAAGCTTAGTGTTAAAGTTACTTGACGAGATTAATGAGGTGTGGATGTTTGACTGTGGTGAAGGAACACAGCGTCAGATTTTAGAAACAACGATCCGTCCTCGTAAAGTGAAACGCATTTTTATCACGCACTTGCACGGGGACCACATTTTTGGTCTTCCTGGCTTTTTGGCAAGTCGTGCTTTCCAAGCAAATGAAGAACAAACTGACCTTGATATTTATGGTCCTGTTGGTATTCGTTCATACGTTTTGAACAGTTTGCGCTTGTCTGGTGCACGTTTGCCATACCGTATTCATTTTCATGAATTTGACGAAAACAGTCTTGGAAAAATCATGGAAACAGATAAATTTGTGGTGTATGCTGAGAAATTGGACCACACTATTTTCTGTATTGGTTACCGTGTGATGCAAAAAGATTTGGAAGGAACACTTGATGCTGAAGCGTTGAAAGCTGCAGGTGTGCCATTTGGTCCATTATTTGGAAAAATCAAGAGTGGTCAAGATGTTGTCTTAGAAGATGGGACAAAAATCATTGCCAAAGATTACATCTCAGCACCGAAAAAAGGAAAAATTATCACTGTTTTAGGCGATACACGTAAGACTGATGCTAGCGTGCGCCTTGGTTTGGGAGCCGATATTTTGGTTCACGAATCTACATATGGTAAGGGTGATGAAAAAATTGCTCGTAATCATGGGCACTCAACAGGTACTCAAGCTGCTCAAATTGCTAAAGAAGCATCAGCTAAATGCTTATTGCTTAATCACATCAGTGCACGTTTCTTGGGACGCGAATGCAAACAAATCGAAAACGATGCTCAAGAAATTTTTGAAAATACACACTTGGTTAAAGATTTGGAAGAAATTAGCTTATGAGAATAATTGCTATTACAGGAGCAACAGGTGGACTTGCCAAAGAAATTGTCAAACAGTTACCATCTGATGACTTTGTGATTGCCTTAGGACGTAATGTAAAAAAACTTGAAGCCTGTTATGTTGAACGTCCTAACACAGTTTGCTACGAACTTGATATGTCAAGTGATGAAGCGATTGGGGCAATGGTTGAAAAACTATATGCTGAACATGGTTACATCGATGTCTTTATCAATAACGCTGGTTATGGTGATTTTAGTGAGTTTGATGCTTATACAACCGCTGAAATTCGTGACATGTTTGATATCAACACCTTTGCGACGATGACTTTCTCACGTTTGGTTGGGCATAGGATGAAGAAAGCTGGGTACGGCCATATTGTCAATATTGCCAGCATCGCTGGTTTGATTGCGTCAGCAAAATCATCTGTTTATTCTGCAACAAAATTTGCTGTGATTGGTTTTTCAAATGCTCTACGTTTGGAATTAGCTGATAGCAATGTTTATGTGACAACGATTAATCCTGGACCGATTGCAACAAGCTTTTTTGACAAGGCAGATCCATCTGGAGAATACTTAAAGAGTGTTGGACGTTTTGTTTTGCAACCAGAAGAAGTTGCTAGACGTACGGTTGCCATTTTAGGTAAGAACAAGCGTGAAGTGAACATGCCTTGGTCAATAGCTGCAGCACACAAATTCTATACTCTTTTCCCAAAGATTGCTGATTTTTTAGCACGCAAAGTTTTTAATTATAAATAACCTCCTTTCAATTCTACATAAGAAGTGAGAAGTGAATGATAACAAGTAAATACAATTGGAAAAATATTGAAAAAGAGCCAGATGATGGCTTTTTTGAAGTGACAAAAAAAGAAAATATAACGGCATTAGCCAGCAAAATCCTATACAGTCGTGGCGTTGACAACGACGAAAAACTAGCTCAATTTTTATCGAATGATTTGTCACAACTTCACGATCCATATCTTTTGCACGATATGGACAAGGCAGTTGCCCGCATTCGTCAAGCTATTGAAAATTATGAACAAATCTTGGTTTATGGTGACTATGATGCCGACGGGATGACCAGCGCTAGTATCATGAAAGAAGCGTTGGAAATGCTTGGGGCTGAGGTTCAAGTCTATCTTCCTAACCGATTTGTTGATGGTTATGGACCAAATGAATCGGTTTATAAGTATTTCATCGAGCAACAACAGGTTTCTTTGATTATTACGGTGGATAATGGCGTAGCTGGACATGAAGCTATTAGCTATGCACAAAGTCAAGGAGTAGATGTCATTGTTACTGACCACCATGGCTTACCAGCAGAGCTTCCAGACGCATTTGCCATTGTACATCCAGAGTATCCAGAAGCTAACTATCCTTTTAGATATTTAGCAGGATGTGGTGTTGCCTTCAAAGTGGCTTGTGCCCTATTAGAATCCATCCCAACCGAAATGTTAGACTTGGTTGCTATCGGAACGATTGCCGATATGGTTAGTCTAACAGATGAAAATCGTATCATGGTAAAGGTTGGGCTTGAAATGCTCAAGCAGACCGAACGCATTGGTCTCATGGAGCTTATGAAAGTATCTGATATTGACATGTCAGATGTTAATGAGGAAACTGTTGGGTTTAAAATTGCACCGCAGCTAAATGCTCTTGGTCGTCTAGATGATCCAAATCGAGCTATTGAATTATTGACTGGTTTTGATGATGAAGAAGCGCTAAGTATTGCGCAAATGATTAATGCCAAGAATGAAGAACGTAAAGAAATTGTTCAAAAAATTTACGATGAAGCCATGGGCATGGTTGATCTTGACAAGCCTGTGCAGGTGTTGGCAAAAGAAGGCTGGCATCCAGGTGTTCTAGGAATTGTCGCTGGTCGTATTTTGGAGCACATTGCTCAGCCAGTTATTGTCTTAAACATTGAAGACGGTATGGCAAAAGGCTCTGCTAGAAGTATTGAGGCAATCAATATCTTCCATGCACTTGATGACCACCGTGATTTATTTGAAGCTTTTGGTGGACATGCTGGTGCTGCAGGAATGACCTTGCCAGTTGATAACTTAGAGCAATTGTCACAAGTTTTATGTGATTACATTGCTGAAAATGATATTAATTTAGCTCAGAAAAAGACTTTGATCATTGATGAAGTGCTGGACTTGTCAGAAATTGATTTGGACACTGTTAAAAGTCTTGAGAAGATCGCACCTTTTGGGATGGATAATGCTAAGCCAGTCTTTGAAATCAAAGACCTTACCGTTAAACAAGCACGTACCATGGGGCAAAATGGCACTCACTTGAAATTAAAAATTGCTCAAGGAAGTACGGCGGTTGACCTTGTTGCCTTTAACCAAGGTCATTTGGTACAAGAATTCCAGCAAGCGCAGAACCTGTGCCTTGCCGTTACTTTGTCAATCAACAAATGGAACGGGCAAACCACAGTTCAGTTGATGCTTGAAGACGCGCGTGTTGACGGCGTTCAGTTGATTGATATTCGTTCCAAAAATGCCAGTCTTCCTGAACGTGTTCCTGTTTTGAGTGAAGACACCAGTGCCAGTGAAGTGGTTGTACTAGATATTCCTGATAAGGCTGAAGAACTCAAATCCCTTTTTGTCGGTCGACAATTTGATGCCGTTTACTTTAAAAATCACATCAAACGAGCTTATTATTTGACTGGCTATGGAACTCGCGAACAATTTGCTAAGTTGTATAAAACGATTTATCAATTCCCTGAATTTGATGTTCGTTACAAGCTGAAAGAATTGAGTCATTATCTTAATATTCCTGATATTCTTTTGGTCAAAATGATTCAAATTTTTGATGAATTGGATTTTGTAACCATCACAGATGGAGTGATGGTCGTCAATAAAGGTGCTGAGAAACGCAGTATTTCTGATAGTAAAATTTATCAAAATCTTAAGCAAGAAGTGAAATTTCAAGAGCTCATGGCACTTGGAACCCCACAAGAAATTTATGACTGGTTGATGAACTAGACTAAAAAGTTACGTTGCTTAGCTCAGCGTAGCTTTTTTAGCTTTTTGTCATAGAAAACGTTTACTTAAAAATTGAAAATTTTTTTAATTGAAAACTTTTTTAATTGGAACTATAATGAGACTACAAAGTTGTAGATGACTTTTAAAGTATTTTTTAAAGGAGTTTTTTATGTGTACTGCAATTACTTATACAACTAAAGATAATTACTTTGGTCGAAATCTTGATTTGGACTTTTCTTACAATGAAACGGTAACGATTTGTCCTCGAAATTATCCTTTTTCGTTTAGACACCAAGGAGAAAATAACAGCCATTTTGCCATGATTGGTATGGCAACGGTAGTGGCTGATTACCCACTTTATTACGAAGCAGTTAATGAAAAAGGTTTAGGAATGGCAGGTTTGAATTTCCCTGAAAATGCCGACTATAAAGAAGTAGCAGAAGGGAAAGACAATCTTGCATCTTTTGAATTGATTCCATGGTTCTTATCACAATGCCAATCTGTTGCTGAAGTTAAGAAACTTTGCCAAAATCTTAACGTCACAAATGAAGCATTTAGTGATGATTTTCAACCAAGTCCTTTGCACTGGTTGATTGCAGACCGCAATGAAGCTATTGTGTTGGAATCTGTGGCTAGTGGTCTTAAGGTTTATGATAACCCAACAGGTGTTTTGACAAATAACCCAACTTTTGATAAACAATTATTCAATTTGAACAATTATCGTCATGTTTCTCCAAAAGTTTCTGACAATCTCTTTTCTACAGAAATTACCTTAGACACTTATAGCCGAGGAATGGGAGGCCTTGGTTTGCCTGGGGATTTATCATCAATGTCACGCTATGTTAAGGCAGCCTTTACTAAATTAAATTCAGTAGCAGAAGATACAGAAGTATCTAGTGTTAACCAGTTCTTCCATATTTTGAAATCCGTTGAACAACAAAAAGGGTTATGTTACGTGGATGAAAGCGGCAAATACGAATACACCATTTACAGTTCATGTATCAACACAGAAAAAGGTATTTATTACTACACAACTTACGATAATTCACAGATTACAGCTGTCGATATGCATAAGGAAAATTTGGATAATAACAAGTTAGTTACTTATCCATTGATTAAAGATTGGCAAGTGAATTATCAAAATTAAGGTCTTGAAAATTTATTACCTAAATCCTCTGCTTTTTTTCGAAAAATATGCTATAATGAAATGTAAAACATTTTTTGGCAAAAAGCCCATAGAAAGAAGAAAATGGATTTAAAAAATTATATCGCTACAATTGAAAACTATCCTAAAGAAGGGGTCACTTTCCGTGATATTTCTCCTTTGATGGCAGATGGAAATGCTTATAGCTATGCTGTTCGCGAAATTGTACAGTATGCTACTGACAAGAAGATCGACATGATTGTTGGCCCAGAGGCACGCGGATTTATCGTCGGATGCCCAGTTGCATTTGAACTTGGAATTGGTTTCGCACCAGTTCGTAAACCTGGTAAATTACCACGTGAAGTAATCTCAGCTGATTACGAAAAAGAGTACGGCATTGATACACTATGTATGCATGCTGATGCTATCAAACCTGGACAACGTGTCCTTATCGTTGATGACCTTTTGGCAACAGGTGGTACTGTGAAAGCTACTATCGAAATGGTAGAACGCCTTGGTGGTATCGTTGCTGGATGTGCTTTCCTTGTTGAATTGGATGGATTGAACGGACGTAAAGCACTTGAAGGTTATGATACGAAAGTCTTAATGAATTTCCCAGGATAATTATAGCTAAAAACTATAACTACCTAAAGAAATTATATAATTGAAAACTATATCTCCATCTTTTATAATATTACTTAAATATAATATTATAGAGTGGAGATATTTTCATGCCAATAAAACTTGATAAAGAATTACCGGCCTTAGACATTTTGCGCAAAGAGAATGTCTTCATCATGGATAATAAACGAGCAAAGCATCAAGATATTAGACCGATGGATTTTCTCATCGTTAACTTGATGCCAACAAAAGAAGTGACAGAGACACAACTCTTGCGTTTGCTAGCCAATACGCCTTTGCAGATTAATGTTGAATTCCTCTATATGACTAGTCACAAGTCAAAAAATACAACGGCTGAGCATTTAGAAACCTTCTATAAAACTTTTGCGGATGTTAAACATAAGTATTATGATGGGTTGATTATCACGGGTGCTCCAGTTGAAACCTTGGCTTATGAGGAAGTGGATTATTGGGATGAATTGTGCCAAATCTTTGATTGGGGAAAATCTCATGTCTATTCAACCTTGCACTTGTGTTGGGGAGCGCAAGCTGGGCTCTATTACAAATATGGTATTAAGAAGGTTTTGCTAGAGGAAAAATTATCAGGCATCTTTTCTCAAAATGTCAAACAACCTTCTAATCCGATTGTCCGTGGGTTTGACGACTGCTTTATGGCGCCGCATTCTAGGTATACAGAAGTTCGTCATGAAGATGTTACTAAGGTTGATCGATTAGAAGTAATTGCTGAAGGTCCCACAGTTGGTTTGTCTATCGTAGCTAGTAAAGATTTGCGCGAGGTTTATAGCCTTGGACATTTGGAATACGACCGTGAAACTTTGGATCTCGAGTACAAGCGTGATGTTAAAGTTGGCAAGAATCCTAATGTGCCTGCACATTATTATGTCAACGATGATCCTGAGCAAGACGTTCCGATGAAGTGGAATTTAGCGGCAACAACTTTCTTTAGTAATTGGATTAATTATGCTGTTTACCAAGAGACGCCTTATCAACTGGAACAATTGGAAAAAGAACCATCTTTTTACGGTTACTTGTGATGAGGTGATTGTCGATCAAATCTTGCTTTATCTTTGTCAGGTTCGGTTTTAGAGGTGATGATTTTTTAGGAATATATTATGAGTTATTTGGAAAATTTTAAATCAGGCAATCTTGTATTGCCGAGTGCTCTTCTCTTTCATTACAAAGATATTTTTAAACGTGCAGATGATTTTTTGATTTGGCAGTTTATTTATCTCCAAAACACGACTAAGATGGATGATTTGGCACCTAGTCAAATTGCTAGCGCGCTGAATAAAACAGTGGCAGAAGTTAACCGCTCGATTTCTGATTTGACTGCTCAAGGTTTGCTTGATATGAAAACTATTGAGCTTGGTAGTGAAATCGAAGTGGTTTTTGATGCGAGTCCTGTTTTGGCACTATTGGATAAATTAGTTTCTGAACCAAAACAAGTTCCTGAAAAACAAGACGTAAATCCTGTGAAAGAACTTGTCGAAGAGTTTGAACGTGAGCTAGGTCGTATGCTAAGTCCATTTGAATTGGAAGATTTGCAAAAAACTATTCGTGAGGATAAAACGGATCCAGACCTAGTGCGCGCAGCGCTTCGTGAGGCTGTGTTTAACGGCAAGACAAACTGGAATTACATCAATGCCATTTTGCGAAATTGGCGTCGTGAAGGCATTACAACAATGCGCCAAGTTGAGGAACGTCGTAAAGAGTATGAAAATTCAAAAGTAGGTAAAGTCAATGTGTCAGATGACTTTTTGGCTGCGATGGATTTGTGGAGTGACTAATGAGAGTTGGACGTGAGCGTTTAAAGAAAATCTTAGCTATTATTGGTGACATGTATCCAGAAGCGCGTGGCGAGTTGGAATGGGAGACACCATTTCAACTGCTTATCGCGGTGATCTTGTCTGCTCAAACGACGGATAAAGCAGTAAATAAGGTGACTCCAAATCTTTGGAAACATTACCCAGAAATTGAGGACTTGGCTAAGGCAAATTTGGCTGATGTTGAGGAGTGTTTGCGAACTATCGGACTTTATAAGAACAAAGCTCGAAACATTATTAAGACAGCAAGAGCGATTTTGCAAGATTTTGACGGGCAAGTTCCTAAGACACATAAAGAGTTAGAAACCTTGCCAGGAGTTGGACGAAAAACAGCTAATGTTGTGTTAGCAGAAGTTTACGGTATTCCATCAATTGCTGTGGATACGCATGTGTCACGCATTGCTAAGCGCCTCAATATTTCTGCGCCAGATGCTGATGTTAAAGAAATCGAAAAAGATTTGATGAAAAAAATTCCAAAGAAAGATTGGATTTTGACGCATCATCGCTTGATTTTCTTTGGACGTTATCATTGTTTAGCTAAAAAGCCTAAATGTGATATTTGTCCAGTTCAAGCCTATTGCAAATACTATAAAGACAATGTGAAAACTAACTAAGCAGCTCACTTGAGTTGCTTTTGTTATGCTTTTGTAAGGAGAAGTTGTTTTTGATATAATTAAAAAGAATGATATTTTAGAAGGAAGAATTATGCAAACAGTATTATCTAAGCGTTTAGCTGCCGTAGCAGAATTTGTACCGCAAGGAGCACGCTTACTGGATGTCGGAAGTGACCATGCGTACTTACCGATTGCCTTGATGGAAGAGGGAAAAATTGATTTTGCTATTGCTGGTGAAGTTGTCAAAGGTCCATATGAATCAGCGGTTCATAATGTTGCTGGCGCTGGTTTGGCAGATAAAATCGTTGTGCGTTTGGCAGATGGTTTGGCAGCCTTTGAAGCATCAGACAAAGTAACAACGATTACGATTTGTGGTATGGGCGGCGGCTTGATTGCTGATATTTTGGCGGCAGGAGTTGAAAAATTAGCAAGTGTAGACCGTCTTATCTTACAACCTAATAATCGTGAAGATGAGCTTCGTGCTTGGTTGATGAACAATGGCTTCAAACTTGTCACTGAAGAAATCATGACAGAAAATGATAAATTTTATGAAATCATGGTTGTTGAACACGGACAAATGACTTTGTCAGAGACAGACTTACGCTTTGGTCCTTTCTTGAACCAAGAAAAATCAGCTGTCTTCAAAGCACGTTGGCAACGAGAATTGAAAAAATTAGAAATTGCTTTGCCACATGTGCCAGAAAATCGTGTCGATGACCGCGCTGCTATTTCACAAAAAATGACAGCTATCAAGGAGGCTATCAATGAAAGCAAGTGAAATCATTGAACGCTACGAAGCATACTGTCCACGTGAGCTTTCTATGGAAGGAGATATTTCTGGTCTCCAAATTGGAACTCTTGATAAAGAAGTTAATCGTGTCATGATCGCTCTTGATGTGCGTGAAACGACAGTGGCAGAAGCAATCGAGAAAAAGGTTGACTTGATTATCGTTAAGCACGCTCCCATTTTTCGTCCGCTAAAAGACCTTGTGGCGACTCCCCAAAATCAGATTTACCTTGACTTGGTAAAACATGATATCGCTGTATACGTGAGTCACACAAATATCGATATTGTGCCAGATGGTTTAAATGATTGGTTCTGTGAGCTGTTAGACATTACCGATACAGAGATTTTAAGTCCTACGGCTGATGGTTACGGGATTGGTCGAGTTGGAACGATTGAGGAGCAACCTTTTTCGGAATTTGCTCTTAAGGTTAAAGAAAAATTCAACTTAGATAGTGTTCGTTTGGTCGCATATGGAAACCAAGATAAGCTCATTAATCGCGTAGCTATTTGTGGTGGTAGTGGTCAAAGTTTTTACCGTGAAGCAATGGCAAAAGGGACGCAAGTCTATATCACTGGTGATATTTATTACCATACTGCTCAAGAAATGATTACAAATGGCATGCTTGCTATTGACCCTGGGCATCATATTGAAGTGCTCATGGTTGATAAATTACTTGAGAAATTTAATGCCTGGAAAAATGACAATCATTGGTCAGTAGATTTCATTGCCAGTGAGGCAGAAACAAATCCGTTTTATCATTTATAAATAATTACTGACATTTGTCAGTAATTTTCGTTAAAAGCTTGTAAAATTAGGAAATTTAGTGACAGCATTTGCAAAAAATGATAGAATAGTTCTGATAATTGATAATTTATTAATAAAGAGGGAGACCTAACTATGAAAGGTATTATTCTTGCAGGAGGTTCAGGAACACGTCTGTATCCTTTGACTCGTGCGGCTTCAAAACAACTTATGCCAGTGTATGATAAACCAATGATTTATTATCCACTATCAACATTGATGTTAGCAGGTATCCGAGATATCTTGATTATCTCAACACCAACTGATATTCATCGTTTTGAAGAACTACTTGGCGACGGTTCAGAATTTGGTATTTCACTTTCTTACGCTGTTCAACCAAGTCCAGATGGATTGGCACAAGCCTTTATCATCGGTGAAGAATTTATCGGAGATGACAATGTTGCTCTTGTTTTGGGAGATAACATTTACCATGGAGCAGGTCTAAGTAAAATGCTTCAAAAAGCAGCAAGCAAAGAAAAAGGTGCTACTGTCTTTGGTTACCAAGTAAAAGACCCAGAACGTTTTGGTGTTGTTGAATTCGACGAAGATTTCAACGCTCTTTCAATCGAAGAAAAGCCAGAACATCCAAAATCACACTACGCTGTAACAGGTCTTTACTTCTACGATAACGACGTTGTGGAAATTGCTAAAAACATCAAACCAAGTGCACGTGGTGAACTTGAAATCACAGATGTTAATAAAGCCTATCTAGAACGTGGCGACCTTTCTGTGGAAGTTATGGGACGTGGCTTTGCATGGCTTGATACAGGAACACACGAAAGCCTTCTGGAAGCAGCTCAGTACATTGAAACAGTGCAACGTATGCAAAACCTTCAAGTGGCAAACTTGGAAGAAATTGCATACCGCATGGGTTACATCACAAAAGAAGATGTTTACAACCTTGCACAACCACTTAAGAAAAACGAATACGGAAAATACTTGCTCCGTTTGGTTGGAGAAGAATAATGACAGAACAGTTTTTTGGTAAAGAATTAGCAGCACGTAAAATCGAAGCTATCCCAGGAATGATTGAATTTGATATTCCTGTTCACGGTGACAACCGCGGATGGTTTAAAGAAAATTTCCAAAAAGAAAAAATGCTTCCTCTTGGTTTCCCAGAATCATTCTTTGCAGAAGGAAAATTACAAAATAACGTTAGCTTTTCACATAAAAACGTTTTGCGTGGACTTCATGCAGAACCTTGGGACAAATACATCTCAGTTGCCGACGAAGGTAAAGTTCTAGGTTCATGGGTTGATTTACGTGAAGGTGACAGCTTTGGTCATGTTTACCAAACAGTTATCGATGCTTCAAAAGGTATCTTTGTCCCACGTGGTGTCGCTAACGGTTTCCAAGTATTGTCTGATAAAGTATCATACAGCTACTTGGTTAATGACTATTGGGCACTTGAACTTAAACCAAAATACGCTTTTGTAAACTATGCTGACCCAACTCTTGGTATCAAATGGGAAAACTTGGAAGAAGCAGAGGTTTCTGAAGCAGATAAAAATCACCCATTGCTTAAAGATGTAAAACCATTACGTAAAGAAGATTTGTAAGAAGATTTGTAATAAAAATAAAAAAATAATCAGAAAGGAGTGTTCAGTTTTAAGAAACTGAACATGGGACTAAATCTCTGAGAAAAAAGAAAAATCTTCCTAGACACTTGTCGTCTGCGTCAGATTTCCTATTTTTCTACGAGATTTTTCGCGAGCGAAACGTCCCTTTGTATCTTAATTATGTCTGAATACAAAAATATTATTGTAACCGGTGGTGCAGGTTTTATCGGTTCAAACTTCGTACACTATGTTTACAACAACCACCCAGATGTACACGTTACTGTTCTTGATAAATTAACATACGCAGGTAACCGTGCAAACTTGGAAGAAATCCTTGGTGACCGTGTTGAATTGGTTGTTGGTGATATCGCAGATGCAGAATTGGTTGACAAATTGGCAGCAAAAGCTGATGCTATCGTTCACTACGCTGCAGAAAGCCACAACGATAACTCACTAAAAGACCCAAGTCCATTCATCCAAACAAACTTTGTTGGTACTTACACACTTTTGGAAGCTGCTCGTAAATACGATATCCGTTTCCACCACGTATCAACTGACGAAGTTTACGGAGATCTTCCACTTCGCGAAGACCTTCCAGGACATGGTGAAGGCCCAGGTGAAAAATTCACTGCCGAAACTAAATATAACCCAAGTTCACCATATTCATCAACAAAAGCTGCATCAGATTTGATCGTAAAAGCTTGGGTACGTTCATTTGGCGTTAAAGCAACAATCTCTAACTGTTCAAATAACTACGGACCATACCAACACATCGAAAAATTCATTCCTCGTCAAATCACAAATATCTTGTCAGGAATTAAACCAAAACTTTACGGTGATGGTAAAAACGTTCGTGACTGGATTCACACAAACGACCACTCAACAGGTGTTTGGGCAATCTTGACAAAAGGACGTATCGGTGAAACTTACCTTATCGGTGCTGATGGTGAAAAGAACAACAAAGAAGTTCTTGAACTTATCCTTGAAAAAATGGGTCAACCAAAAGATGCTTACGATCACGTAACAGACCGTGCTGGTCACGACCTTCGTTACGCAATCGATTCAACTAAACTTCGTGAAGAACTTGGTTGGGAACCACAATACAATAATTTTGAAGAAGGACTTGAAGCAACAATCAAATGGTACACAGATAACCAAGATTGGTGGAAAGCTGAAAAAGAAGCAGTTGAAGCCAACTATGCTAAAACTCAAAAAGTTCTTGATAAATAATTTAAAAAGCCTATCACATCAAGCTTTTTCAGCTTGTGTGAAGGGCTTTTTTGTAGTTTTGGGGCATTTTTGGGGCATGAATTATATTGAGTTAAGTATATCGACAACTTCAGTTCGCATATTTTTGGTAATATGGGTGTAAATTTGAATGGTTGTTTTTGAATCAGAATGACCAACCCTATCCATAATTGCTTTTAAAGGGACACCCTTTTCAGCCAGAAAGCTAACAAGCGTATGCCTAAAAATATGACTTGTTAAATGTTTAGGGATAGGGGTTGAAAGTCTATTGTTAGCAGCACGGATTGATTTGTTGAATGAGTTGTCTTGAATGGGTATGCCATTCCTGCTAACGAATATATAACCTGTTTTCTTATAACTTTGGCTAGTGTCTTCTTCTAATTTATTTAAGAGTTGAACTTCATTTAAAATCTCCCGTTCCCTCTCTGTTAGAAGAGTCTCACGCCAGCTTGAATTTGTTTTAGGAGTTTGTTTTTGAGAATTTTCATAGCCACTGGTCATGTAATCTAAGGTACCATGAATTTCAATATAATTATCTTTAATATTTTCAGGTCGCAATGCAATTGCTTCACCAAATCGGCATCCATTGTAAACCATAAATTCTGCAAGCAATGCAATCTTTTTTGAAACACTATGCCTATTCATTTCTTTTAATAGTCTGTATAGCTCATCTTTTTCAAGATATTTTTGTGTTATATTTTCAAAATCTTCAATTGTTTTGGGAGGTTTCGAAAGTTTAACGCCAGTTGCAGGATTTTCCGAAACATATCCGATACTGATCGCATAATCAAAAGTTTGTTTAAAGATTTGTTTTATACGTTTTTTCTTATCGAAGCTACCTGGGACGTCATCGACTAAGTTTTGTAAAAATTTAGTAGTTACTTTTGAAAGTAATACCTTTTCATCAATCACTTTCGTCAATCCTTTTACTTTGTACTCAATTGTTTTTTGAGAAGTAGGTTTAAGGCTTGGTTTGTGATGATTCCACCATTCGTTTATAATATCAACTAACTTTGCATCTGTAGTGGTTAGTTTGGCTAGTTTTTCTTTTATTTTTCTATCAAGGATTCTTTGTGCTTCTTTGCGCGATCTTGGTGTGTCACGGTCCATTAAAGTTGAAACTTTTCTCCACTCCCCAGTGTATGGGTGTCTATATCTTTCGACAAAATTTATTTTTCCACTTTTATGGTTTTCAATCCACATTTGCTTTATACCTCATTTCTATGTTAAAATGGGTATAGTAAAGAGGCCTACTACATGCAGGTTTTTACTATACTTTCAACTAATAACTGTACTCAAAATTTGGCGATGGAGAGTACAGTTATTTTTTGTTATAATAAATAAAAAGAACAACGATTAGGTGGTGGTATGATTGTTAAATTATTTTAAAAAAAGTAAACAATTGCAATCAAGTCAAAAAAATTTTTTGAAACAGCACTATCAAAAAAAAGCAGAATTAGACAAAGCTTTTAAAGAATCTGAGGAAAGAAACTATCACTTTAACAAAAAGTTTGATGATAGTTTTTCGCGCTACTCAAAATAAATTGCAATCGGTCTAACATAATAATCCCCTTTTGATGCGATATTAAATGAAGTAATTACAATTTCCATGAATGAGTTAGCAACGTTGGAAATAACTTCGTTAGCTGAATCAGTCTGTAAATTATCTATTGAAGAGTTCCCACTTTCTTTAGCGACCACTATACCTAGTATAGTGGCTTTTCTATTTGATAAATTCATTATTGATAACAAACTAGGTTTTAAACGAATATTTTCTGGCTCGCAAATACTTAGTGTATTATTAATTTTAGCCAAAATGGCCCCATCGTACAAACCAACCATGTAATCTGAAAATGTATTTAGCTTCTTAAAAATTTCAGGAAGAGAATTATCCAGCTGTTTTTGTAATTCCGTTATTTTATCTTCAAACTTAATTTTATTGCTTTTTGATATTTTAGATAATTCTTTTTCAATTTTTTCTATAGGTTGAAAAATATCAGGCATAAGAAGTTTTAACTTCTCGGTGTCCATAGATTCATACAGTTTTTTAAAATCATAAAAAGTTACTCGATCATTTTGCTGAATAAATTGACCATCATCAGCACAGTCATTTACAATTTCATCTTTTAAAATTTCTAATAAAATATCAAGAGCATAGTCGTGAGTGGCAACTTCTATAAGTTCTTTATTTGTTTCAGAATAGACTAATGATTGTTTATCAGTGTTCGATTCTCCTCGATTTACATTAAAATTTGCCCCTACAGTAACTCCACCGCTAGTATTAAGAGAAGTTGCTTGCGTTGTTTCTTCAGAATTACTATTGGTTTCCCCTTTATCGAAAGCCCTTTTTAACACTAATCCTTGGTCATTTTGGGCAATTATTGAATTGACTAATTTTGTGTCAAGATAAATAATTTCTTTCAAAGTACTCCTACCTTTCTTTCCTATTCTCCTCAACCCATTTTTCGATTTTTTCAATTTGTTCATCAGTTAATGGATTGTTATCGATATGTTCAAGAAGTTATTGAACAAGTTCCCTAAAATGGCTAGTCATAAATCAATATCCCTTCTAACTGTTTAGCTTAAAAAGAACATTTGTACGTTGATAGCTTTAATCTTCTAAACTATAATCATTTACTGTAATTTGAATAGTTGAAAAAGTTTTATCTGTTGTAAATTCAAGATTTCGTTTCTCGTTAGCAGCCCAGTTATTTTCATAAATTGGTTGAGTATCAACGGTAGTTCCCTGATCATCAATTAACTTGATATTTAGAGATAAATATTCAAAATTCAACTGAGTAGTATTTTCAGCAGTAGCAGTATAGATATAATATGAAGCAGATTCATCTGAATTTGCTTCATCCAATGTAAATGTGAGAGAGTCAGCAAATGACTTTATTGTATCTTCATTTTTGTTCTTTGTTTGAACTTCTTTTCCAGATGCTAACAATTCGTCTAAAATACTTTGGTTTTTTTCAGACACTTCAATTTTTTTGATATCATTGATTGCAATTAATTTCGAAGTTCTAGAATCATAATGTTTTTCCCAATTATCATAAAATGAGTCTGAACCATACGTTTTAGCAGCTTCTAAACCATTTTTTAGTTCATTTATATAAGCTAAAGCGGCTTCTTTAAGTTTGCTATCTTTAAATTTAAGATCTTGATATTTTTCAATAACATCAAGCTCTGTCTGAGTAGCTGTTTCGTATCCTTCTTCAGTCATTACAACGTCAGCATTTGCTTTATCATCAGTATATTTCCATCTGGCATCTAATGCCTTTCCTAAATCAGTAACAAAATCATTATCATAATATTTCACTTCTTTTTTGGTTGATGTTGTTCCACAGCCAGCAACAATAATACTAACAAATAATAAAGATATTACTAAAAACATTCTTTTCATTTTTATTTCTCCTATAACTGATAAAAATTATTTACTTTTAAAGGTTCTACCGCAGTTATTACAGTGCCAGTTGTTTTTTCCGTTCTTACCGACAAGTCCAAGTAGGACGAGTGGCCAAGAAATTAAAAATCCAATACAACCAACACAACCATTGAAATTTTTTCTGTCCTGATTCATAAACTGAATATTAGTGCTTCTGCAATATGGACAGCGTTTAGCAAACAATCCCATCTTTTTTTCTCCATTCTCCAGCTTTTATTGTGGTTCAGTGATTGCACATATTATTAAACAATATCCATTAAATTATAGTATTCATCAATAACCATGCATTCATCAGCTACAGTATTCAATTGGTGCCTTTGCATAAAATTGACGTAGTTGAACTCATAGTCTGATTCTCTCAACTCTTCTTCTAACAAGAGACGGATCATGTGACGATTAGCTTGTAATTCAAATTGTTCATGACGTCTTTGATATTGATTAGAATCATGTTCAAGATGTCCAAGCTCATGATAAACAACTTTCTTCATAGCTTCTTCCGAAAGTGATTTATTGATAAATATGATTTTTATCTCACTAATGTAAATACCTGGACGTGGCCATAACTCATTATCAAAGTAAGCTAATGTCACGCTATACGATTCAACAAGTTCTTCAATAGTCATAGACTATTTTCCCTTCGTTTTTATGATTGCTTTTTTTAAAAATGAGAAGTAAAATGTAATTGAAAGGGAGTGATATAGATGAAATTAAAGTTATATGCTCATTTAGCAATACTTTTCCAAATATCAGCGTTTATTTTTTTGTTTTGTTATATTTTATTGAGCCATGCCTTAACTTTTCCAATCATTTTACTTCTTAGTTTTAGCGTTTCTGAAATTATTCTTTGTCTATTTCTTGAAATTCAAGTAGTTCCTTTTGAATAATTTTTGAAGCTTCTTCTGAAGACTTTATCTCTAGCTGAGAAGTTGCCCCCTTAAATTCCGGAGATAATCCTCTGTCAACTAATAATGCAATAGCCTCAGCGTTTAATTTATTCGCTTTGCCTTTTTTTATTGCCTCATCGCCATCGCTATTCAGCTTAGCTTTAAATTTCCCAAGTTTTGAGTTGATTTCAATATCTGCTCCATTTCTCTTAATTATATTTTTAAAAGCAAATCCTCCCGAAAAAATAGTTACAAAAGTTAACACTGGAATTAGTATGTCGGGGTTACCGAGTAACTCAATTGGTCCTGGTGATTGGACATTTGTTCGAAGTGCAACCTTGTCATCTTGAAGTTTTTTTGCATTTTTAACAATATTAATCATCTGTAAAGTTGTATGCAAAAAGCTTGAATATTCAAAGGCATCAATATTGCTTTCTTCTTGAACTCGAAATGTAACACTCATATAATCTTCATCAATGTATGCATCATAGAGACCTCGATTGATAAACTTTTTATAGGTGTTTGCATCTGTTATGGTATGTCCAGAGTATATTAATTTGTATAGTTGAGGATCAATATCTCTATTTTGTATTATCCCCAACCAATGAACTTTTATACGCTTGTTAAATGGACAGACATTTGATGCAGACTCAATGTTTTCTTCGGTCTCAGTGTATGGTCTGCTCGTAACTTCGCCAACAAGAAGGTCATTTGGTGCTTCAGACGGAACGATTACAACATCTCCGATGTTAATGCTATAAGCAAATTTCATCATTTGATTATAAGCAGAACCTGGCTTTTCGATGTTCTTATCAAAATCCTTGATCTTGCTCTTTACAGATCCTTCATCTAGTTTATCTAAGTCGTCAAAAGTAATATGATTCCATCCAATTGCAATAAATCCGCCATTTAGAAAACTCTTATAGAATAACCCTTTTTGAGCTCTGACAAACCAGTAGTCTTTTTGGCTATTAATAGATGGAAGCTCTTGAAGCAATTTTTTGAATAAATGATTAAATGTTGATTCAGTCTCTTGAGAAATATTCATCTTATTTTCTTCCCTTCAAATAAATCTCGATGATATTTGTGATGGCATCGACATCTTCGTCAGTAAGTGGCTTACCGTCAAATGTTTTGGCGTTTCTTGCCATTTTACGTAAATCTTCAGTAGTATAACCTGCAACTTCATCAGATGCAATTTTTGGATTGTCAGTGCGTCCCAATAGATAATCTGTAGACACATTAAAGTAATCTGCTATTTCTTGTAACCTTTCAGCAGATGGTTGGTTTCTTTTAAGAGCATAGATAGAATTTTTGCCCAATCCTAGAGTTTCCTCTAATTTACTTAGGGAAATTCCTCGCTTTTGGGATAATTCTTTAACTCTATCAAAAGTCGTAAACATTGATTTTATCAACCTTTCTAGGGTATGACAAAAAATATTTAGAGAATTTTGTAGAAAACTGTTGACAAACAGTAGAGAATACTCTAAAATAGTTTTTGTAAATAAGATTTAACTAGAAAAACAACTAAACAAATAAATCAAAAAAAGTGTTTTAGCGAACGGTATTCATTGATTTATTAGCTTCTTTTTCTATGCTTTCATTTTAGAATATTCTCTAAAATATGTCAATAAAAAACGCAAAAAAATAGTTGTTTCTTATTTACAATTTTAAATAAAGGAGGAAGAAAGATGCCTGATATTGCAAATGGACGCAAAAAAATTTGTGACTTCTTAAAAGAAAACAATATCAAAAAAGCAGCTTTAGCAGCTGCATATGGCATGAGTCGACAAGAAGTTACTAATATTTTAAGTGGCTCAACTCGTGGCCTGAAAGCTAATCAATTTATCTTACGAGTTATTGAAGATTACAAAATTGATTAAAATTTAAAATTCTCTCAGCTAGTAGTTATAGCTCCAGCAAGTCAGTATTCTCTTTATTTTAATATTTACACGTTTAAGCAGTTATTAATTCATTCATGGTCTCCTATATAAATATCTATCAAAAATTATGTATTTCCTCCAAAAATACATGACATTATTCAGAGACTTGCTAGGGCTATAACTGCTAGTTGAGAGCAGTAGACAATAGAAAGGAGTAGAAGATGAAACCATTTTTTTGACACAAAAAAAGCGACTGACGGCAATCAGTCACTAACAAAAATTAACTTAATTAAATTATAGCATATTTAAAAGGAGCACGCTATGCCAAAGGTCGAAATAACTTACAAGGCTGTCGGTGTTAACGAAGATGCTGAATGGGGCGACTATGATCATCTCATGCAACGCTGGGAGGGTTTAACTAAATCAGTAGCAAAACAGTGGGCAGCAGAAATGCGTGAACATCCAGAATTTAGCAGGTACATTGACAATCCAACACACAAGATAGTCTTTATCAACTACAAAGGTTTTGCATTATTCGTTAAATGGAAATCACGCAACAGATATTTAAGTAAAAAAGAAACGTTAGCTGAAATGCTTAAGAACATGAAATTAGAAACAGGAGTTTTAACATGACATATTTAATCGTAGCAGTAGCGATTTTAGGATTAACTGAAGTACTTACATTAACATTACTTAAACGACGCAATGAAGACATTCGCTATTATCGTAGTGAAGATTACAAAAACCACATCTTCACAGAACGAGCACGTAGCAATAGTCAAAAATGGAGTGATGCACATGATGCAGGAAATCATTAATGAAAACACATTTTTGAGAGATGAAAACAGACGTCTAAATAATGAACTGACTAAACATTACTTTGCGACTGTAGCAAAAGCAAATTTATTAGACATCATTATCGAAGAGGGTTACATTTTACAATCGACCCTTGAAAAATGTATTAATCAACTTGATGAAATTGACCAGCTAGAAATTAGAAAGGCAATGGCAAATGGTGACAATCAATAAACTTGAAATCGAAAACGTCAAGCGCATCAAAGCAGTTAAAATTGAACCATCTGCAACTGGTTTAACTGTAATTGGTGGGAATAATAACCAAGGTAAAACAAGTGTTCTGGATAGTATTGCTTGGGCGTTAGGCGGTAACAAATACAAGCCTAGTCAAGCCGTGCGAGAAGGTTCGATGGTCTCACCAACGCTTAAAGTGACACTTTCAAATGGTCTCATCGTTGAACGTAAAGGCAAGAATAGCGCGCTGAAAGTAGTGGACCCAAATGGCCAAAAAGCAGGACAACAGCTGTTAGATAGTTTTGTGGAAGAGTTAGCTATCAATCTTCCTAAATTCATGGACAGCACGCCAAAAGATAAAGCGAACACGCTTTTACAAATTATCGGTGTTGGTGACCAGTTAGCTGAATTGGAGTTGAAAGAAAAGGAAATCTATAACCAACGTCATGCGATTGGTGTGATTGCTGACCAAAAAGAAAAATTTGCTAAAGAACAGCCATACTATCCAGATGCACCAAAAGAGTTAGTGAGCATTTCAGACCTTATTCAACAGCAGCAAGCCATTTTAGCTAAGAATGGTGAGAACGCTCGTAAACGTCAAAATGTGACAGTTATTCAACAAAACTATGACTTCAAACAACAAGAAGTTGATGAACTAAAAAAGAAGCTTAGAGTAGCTGAACAGCAATTAGATCAACTAACAGAAGATTTACAAATTGCACAGACTGACGCTATGGATTTGCACGATGAGTCAACAGCTGAAATTGAAGAAAACATTGCACGCATCGACGAAAATAATAGACGTGTCCGCGCTAACTTGGACAAGGACAAAGCGGAAGAAGATGCTAAGCAACAACGCGAACAATACAATCAATTGACTAACGAAATCGAGGCTGTTCGTCAACAGAAAACAGATTTGTTAACTAACGCAGACTTGCCACTTGAAGGCTTGTCAGTTGATGACGGTAAGCTACTTTATCAAGGGCAAGAGTGGGATAACATGTCTGGTAGTCAACAGCTTATGGTGGCTACTGCGATTGTTCGTAAGCTTAAACCAGAATGTGGTTTTGTTCTGATTGACAAACTAGAACAAATGGACCAAATCACACTCGAACAATTTGGTGCATGGCTAGAACAAGAAGGACTGCAAGCTATTGCCACAAGAGTCTCAACTGGTGAAGAATGTGCTGTGATAATCGAGGACGGTTACTCAGTCATTAACGAAGCACATCAACAACCAATAACAGCTAAACCGGCATTCACAGCAGGCACATTTTAGAAAGGAATAACAATGCAAATCACAAAAGGGAAACGCGCACGAGCCCAAAAAGTAGTCATCTATGGTCCAGAAGGTATTGGTAAATCAACCTTTGCATCACAATTCCCAGGAGCAGTATTTATTGACACCGAAGGCTCAACCGACAACATGGACGTTTCACGCTTGAATAAACCGTCAAGCTATACCATGCTAAAAAATGAAATTGCATGGGTCAAAGCTAATCCTACTTGCTGCAAGACACTTATTATTGACACAATCGACTGGGCAGAAAGCTTAATAGTAGATGATATCTGCGCACTGCATCAGAAAAAAGGTATTGAAGATTTTGGGTATGGTAACGGTTATGTTTACGTTAAAGAAGAATTAGGACGTTTTTTGAACAGTTTATCAGAACTTGTAGATTTAGGTATCAATATTGTGTTAACTGCACATGCCCAAATTCGTAAGTTTGAACAGCCTGACGAGATGGGATCTTATGATCGTTGGGAACTTAAGCTTGGTAAAAAAACAAGCTCACAAACTGCACCACTCGTTAAAGAATGGGCTGATATGGTTTTGTTTGCAAATTATAAAACAGTCGTAATGACTGCTGATAACAAAAAGAAAAAAGCTACTGGTGGACAACGTGTTCTGTACACGCAACATCACCCAGCATGGGATGCTAAGAACCGTCACAACTTACCAGAGGAAATGCCGTTTGATTATGCAGGCATTGCACACATCTTCAATCAAGTACCTGCGCCTGCACAAACACAGCCTGCATCTCAACCACAACAGACAGCGCCTGAACCTGCTCCACAGGTAACAGCACAGGGACAGACAGCAACTGCTGAACCAGCGCCACAAGCTCAACCAGAAGTGCCTGAAAACTTGACACAGCCTGCGCCAGAACGTCAGCCTTACCAAGAACCTAACTTGGCTTTACCACAAGCTTTGCGTGATTTGATGATTCAAAACCAAGTCACAGAGCTTGAAGTTCAAAAGGCAGTAGCTCAAAAAGGTTACTATCCAGAAAATACACCAGTAGTGATGTATGACCCTGGATTTATCGACGGTGTGCTTATTGGCGCTTGGGAACAAGTCTTTAGCATGATTAAAGACAATCGTATTTTACCATTTTAATAATTAACAGAAAGAGGAACATTAACATGACACAATTTAACAATAACTTTGATCACGAACTTGGATGGGATGATGAAATCGTAACAGACGCAAAAGAATTCGTACAGCTCACACCTGGTGACTATCAATTCACAGTAACTAACCTTGAACGTGGACGCCACACGCCGAATCCTCAAAATCCAGGGAAATTGCCAGCTTGCAACAAAGCTACACTTACCCTTCAAATCGAAACAGCAGAAGGTATTGCACAATTGACACACAACCTATTCTTGCATACATCAACTGAAGGTATGTTGTCAGCATTCTTTGGTTCTATTGGTCAAAAGAAACACGGTGAGCCACTTCGCATGAATTGGAACAACGTGGTTGGTGCTAAAGGTGTTTGTCGAGTTAACAAACGTAAAGGTACTGGACAATATGCTGACCGTGAATATGACAACATTAAAGCAATGATTTACGCAGATGAAGTTGATTGGACTAAAGTATTGAACGCGAACGTGCAAGATCAACCACAACAGCCTACATATCAACAACCAATGCAACCAACAGCACCTCAACAATACCCACAACAACCACAAGCGCCTCAACAAGCTGCAGGATTCCAAGCTGGGCAATTTTAAGAGGTAGCTAATGAAACTTAGAAAATATCAAGAAGAAGCCCGCGAAGCTGTTCAGCAAGAGTGGGAAGAGGGTAGAAAACGCACATTGCTCGTTCTTCCTACTGGGTGTGGTAAGACTATCGTATTTTCTAAGATTATCGAAGACCGTGTGAGAAAGGGCGAGCGGGTGCTCGTCCTGGCACATAGGTCAGAACTCTTAGAACAAGCTAGCGATAAATTAAAAACCGCTACAGGCTTAGGAACAGCACTAGAGAAAGCAGAGAGCACATCAATTGGTTCATGGTTCCGTGTTGTTGTTGGTTCGGTCCAAACAATGCAACGTGAGAAACGGCTTAACCAATTCCCACCAGATTATTTTGACACAATTGTGATTGATGAAGCTCATCATGCTATTTCAGATGGCTATCAACGAGTGCTACAACATTTTGAATCGGCTAACGTGTTAGGCGTTACAGCAACCCCAGACAGAGGAGATAAAAAGAATTTAGGTAAGTTCTTTGACAGTCTTGCTTATGAATATTCAATTGTAGATGCAATCAAATCTGGTTATTTATCAAAGATTACAGCAGTTACTATACCGCTGACATTGGACTTATCGTCAGTCAGTCAACAAGCGGGTGATTTCAAAGCTAGCGAAGTTGGCACAGCGTTAGATCCATATCTAGAACAAATCGCAGATGAAATGGTTAAGCAATGTTCAGACCGCAAAACAGTTGTGTTCTTGCCACTAGTTAAGACGTCTAAGAAGTTTCGTGACATTTTAAACAAGAAAGGTTTTAAAGCCGCTGAAGTGAATGGCGAATCAGAAGACCGTGCGGAAGTCTTAGAAGATTTTGATAAAGGTAAATACAATGTTCTTTGCAATTCTATGCTACTAACTGAAGGCTGGGACTGCCCAAGTGTTGACTGTGTGGTGGTATTAAGACCGACAAAAGTTAGAGCACTGTACAGCCAAATGGTTGGGCGTGGTACACGATTAGCTGAAGGAAAAGATAATTTATTGATTTTAGATTTTCTTTGGCACACCGAACGTCACGAGCTGTGCAGACCAGCGCATTTAATCACAGATAGTCCTGAAGTGGCTAAGAAGATGGTCGAAAACATGGCTGAGCAGACTAACCAACAATTTGAACTGCTGGAAGCTGAAGAAACAGCAAGCAAGGACGTTGTGGCTGAACGTGAAGAAGCACTTGCTAAGCAGTTGTCAGAAATGCGTAAGCGCAAACGTCGACTAGTTGACCCGTTGCAATTTGAAATGTCTATCCAAGCTGAAGACTTAGCAGACTACGTGCCAGCATTTGGAATTGAGATGACACCACCAACAGACAAGCAGTTAAAAGCATTAGAGAAGTTTGGTATCTTTACGGATGACATTGGTAACTTTGGTAAGGCTAGTAAATTGTTAGACAGACTTAAGAAACGTCAAACAGAAGGCCTTACAACACCTAAACAAATTCGATTATTAGAACGCTACGGTTTTAAGAATGTTGGTATGTGGACATTTGACGGCGCAAGTAATCTAATCAATCGCATTGCAGCTAATGGTTGGCGTGTTCCTCGTGGTATTCGACCAGCGGAATTTAAACCAGAATAAGAAAGGATAAACATGGCAGAGAGAGATTTTGACCTGCTACCATTGCTGGATTATATCAATCCTGCCATGGTGGATTACAGTACATGGTGTCAAATCGGTATGGCCTTAAAGCACGAAGGCTATACGGCAATGGACTGGGATAATTGGTCACAAGCTGATACACGTTACAAAAAAGGTGAATGCTTCAAGAAATGGACAACCTTCAACGAAGAAGCAGGTAGTGTTGTAACAGGAGCCACAATCACACAATTAGCAAAAGATAATGGCTGGCAACCTGCTTCAAATGGACGTGGTGATTCTCACGAATTAGATTGGGAAGATACGATTGATCGTGATTATCAAATCGTAGATAAAAACTGGATTGAGTCGAAAGAAATCAGAGAACCATTGAACTGGCAACCTGCACAAGAATTAATCAAGTATCTTGAAACGCTGTTTGATTCAACAGATTTAGTTGGCTACGTGACTGCTACCTATCCAATTGAGACGGACAATGGCACGATTCACAAACCAACGCAAGGTAACTTTGATAGAACAGCTGGAGAACTTATTCAGTTATTGCAAAAGACGCCTGACGACATTGGAGCTGTCTTTGGTGATTACAAGGAAGAAGCAGGTGCGTGGATTCGATTCAATCCGTTAGACGGTAAAGGTGTAAAAAATGACAATGTCACTGAATATCGTTATGCCTTAGTTGAATCTGATACGCTCGATATTGGCAAACAATATGCACTGTTTAAAGAGTTAGAGTTACCAATTGCAACGCTTGTCCATTCTGGTAAGAAATCACTGCACGCAGTCGTGAAAGTAGATGCGCGTGATTATCAAGAGTATAGGAAACGTGTTGATTACATCTATCAAATCTGTAAGAAGAATGGGCTTGATATTGATACGCAGAACCGCAATCCTAGCCGTTTGTCACGCATGCCTGGTGTCACACGTAACGGACGTAAACAGTTTTTGATTGATACTAACATTGGTAAGGCGAATTACGAAGAGTGGTATCAATGGGTTGAAGACTTGAACGATGATTTACCAGACCCTGAGGGACTGTTAGACAGCTGGGACGATATGCCAGAACTAGCACCTGAGCTTATTCATGGGATTTTGCGTCAGGGCCACAAGATGCTAATCGCTGGTCCATCTAAGGCTGGTAAGTCGTTTGCATTGATTGAACTATCCATTGCCATCGCTGAAGGTGCTAAATGGCTTGGTTGGCAATGTGAACAAGGACGTGTCTTATATGTCAATCTGGAATTAGATAGACCATCAGCGCTGCACCGTTTCAAAGATGTGTACGCAGCTATGGGAATTCCAGCAAACAATCTTCAAAATATTGATGTTTGGAACTTACGTGGTAAGACCGTTCCAATGGATAAATTGGCACCTAAGCTAATCAGACGATCACTAAAAAAGAACTATCAAGCAGTCATTATCGACCCGATTTACAAGGTGCTGACTGGTGATGAAAACAGTGCGGACCAAATGGCACACTTTACAAACCAGTTCGATAAAGTCGCTACTGAATTAGGCTGTTCAGTCATCTACTGTCACCACCACAGTAAAGGTGCACAGGGTGGTAAGAAATCAATGGATCGTGCCAGTGGTTCAGGGGTGTTTGCGCGTGACCCTGACGCACTTATTGATTTAGTGGAACTTGATTTGACTGAAACTATCATCAAACAACGTACTGATGAGGCAAAATGTGAAGTGTTCAAACGTGCTATCAAAGAACGTAACTTGGATTACTACCAGCACGAAATCACGCTTGATGATATGCATAGCGTTGCAGAAATGAGCAAACATTTTGATAAAGCGTTAGACGATATCATGGTCAGAAAACCATATCTACATGAGATTCAGCAAGTTGAACATTCAATCAATATTGCAACAGCATGGCGTGTTGAAGGGACACTTCGTGAATTTGCAAAATTCCCACCAGTCAATATGTGGTTCAGCTATCCAGTTCACAGTGTGGATACAACAGGCGTGCTTGCAGATATTCAGTTGGAAGACAGCAAACCACTTTGGCAAAAAGCGAAAGAATCACGAAAAACAAAAGAACAGAATTTAAAGGAACGAAACCAAAAATTAGAAACAGCGTATAGCGCTTTATTTGATGGAACAGCTCCAGTAACTGTTCAAGAAATCCGTGAATACTTGGATTTAAAATCCAACAAAAGCGTAGAAAATTACATCAAAGAACATGATGGTTTTGATGTCAAAAAAGGAATTGTGTTTAAAATTTCTGCAAATCAAGAAATGGAAAAGAAAGAAAATAACTAGAAGAATTCCAAAGAAAAATCCTGTTATTTTCTTTTCTCAAATCGGAAAAATACTAGTTATTTTCTTTTCTTGCTAATTTTAGAAAAATCGGAAAAATACTAGTTATTTTCTTGAAAAAATATTGTTATAACTCTTTCAGAGTTATTAAAAGTGTTTTTCCTTCGTCAAAAGTCAAAGAGAAAAGGAAAAGGGGCTGTAAGCTCTGCCCCTTTATCCTTTGTCTCATCTTTGACAAAGCGCGTGAAAAACAACTGTAAATCAAAATGGAAAAATGAGGTGTAAAAATTGAGAGCAAGTAAAACAACAATGTTAGATATTATCAAAGTCATGGCAGAAAATAATACTAACGTAGTGAATATTGAATTTGAATATGACGGTATTCCAGCAGTGTTGCAATGTAAGTTAATGCAACGTGGTCAATATGCGGAGTGGAAAGAATGACTAGTTATGAATCAACTATTTTCAATTTCATTGCACACTTCTTCTTGTGGGTTATTATGTTCATATTGTTCTGTGGAGCAGTATTTTTGCTAGTACTTGCTCTTGTTGTGGTATGGAATGCGATTGGAGACTTCCACACGTATATTAAAGAATGTAGAGCTGAACATAAGGAGTTAAAAGAATGATTAAATTAAAAGACCTTCTTAGGGTAATGTATGTTGTTAATCACCCAAAAGCGATAAAAGTGGGTTACAAGGGCGAAAGTTTTTTAGTGGGATATGATGATATAAATTTTTTAATGGATAAACAGGTTAGGGCTATTGAAATTCTATACTCAGTTATTTTTATTAGGCTAAAGGAGGAACAAAATGGAAGCTTATAAAGAACGAATGGTAAAAGAATATAATGAGTTGAAAGAACGCACATATAAACTTGGTAGCATGTTACTCAAGTATGATAATGGTGATTTGGAATTTGAACCAACATGTCCAATTTATCTACTTCGAGACCAATATAGTTTAATGGGTGATTACCTAAAAGTTCTAGAAAAACGTGCTGTGTTTGAGGGTGTGCCACTTAATGATTGAATTTTTTATCCCGATGAAAAAAATTCCGACAGTCACACATCAACAGAAAAAGGTTCGTGTCGTTCGTGGTAAGCCACAGTTCTATGAGCCAGACGAGCTAAAAGAAACACGAGCACTGTTCATGGAAAAATTAGCACCATATGCACCAAAAGAACCGTTGGATGGTCCGTTGAGGTTAACTACTAAATGGTTGTTTCCAAAAATAAAAGGAACAACTAACGGTCAATACAAGCATACGAAACCTGACACGGATAACCTGGTGAAGTTATTAAAAGATTGCATGGAAAGAACAGGATTCTATGTGAATGATTCTCGCGTGGCTAGTGAAGTGATTGAAAAATTTTGGGCTGATACAGTAGGAATTTATGTGAGGTTAGAAAGCTTATGAGTAGCAAGGGTGGAAATAAGTTAAAAGCAAAGCATTGTGTTGGATTTTATGAATGTCACACAGAAAATGCTTTGGAACTGTTAGATGATTTTATCAAATGGACTCACAAGAAACATCTCAAAAACTATATTGAGATTGGTAAGATGTTGAACGTTTCTCCAAACAAGGCAAATCGATTGCTGCACAGAGAAGTCTTACCAGAAGATAAAAATATAGTTCAAAGAATGAAGGAGGCCATGAGTCATGGCGTTAGTTAAAATATACAGATTTGAGGATTCTAAAACAGGTGAAACTTTTGAAGGAACGCGTGACGAGTATGCGTTTCACTTAGGTGTGACAAGACCTGCTGTTGATTCTCGTATTCACACAGGACGTGCTAGTGCTACTGTAGTGGGTAAGAAAGAAAATGGTGCAGGCAATGTCAGAAATGTGTTTACTGAAGTTGCAACAGGTAGAGAATTCTTTGGCTACTACAAAGAGGCAACAGAATATTTTGACATTCCTTATGTTAGGTTGAAAAAATACATTGCTGAAGGGATTATCACTGTTGAATCACCTGCTAAGGCAGTTAGAAAGCCAAGAGATAGCTGGGATATTGTTTCCGATAAAAAAACAAAACAGAAACGTCGCTTACAGTGTCTACTGAAAAGTTTTGCTGTTTGAAAGGAGTTGTTAAACATGAAGATTGATTATATTGATTTCTTTCAAACGGAAGTTCCCAATTGGATGAAAGCTAGTAATCAAAAGTCACAAGAACTTGGTTTTGGAACGATTGAATACTGGGAATGGGCGAATCAATCCATTGTGGCAATTTGCGAAAAATACGGAAATGATGAATTAGTAAATGGTCAGTTTCAGCTTATCTGGGAATGGTTAGATAAGCAAGCGAAAGGAGTAAGTCATGTATGAAGTAGTGTTGTATTTTGACAATATGGTTGATGAGACGTACTGCTTTGACACCTACAAAGAAGCACTTGAAAAAGTGAATAATCTCAAATGGCAGTATCGTACCAAACGCTTATACAGCTTTAAAGTGAGAAAGGTTGAGAGATGAAAAATGATGTTTTAGTGATTGGATTAATTGTCATGCTTGCGGCGTTTATGTGTATTGCTGTTGGCTATGACATTGGTAAACATGAAGGCAAGTCCAAAATGACAGAGTTAAAAACAGAGCTTAGACAAGCTAAGGTGCAAATTAAACTCTTGGAAGAAAATCAAGTGATTGTGTATTACGCTGATAGCTACGGTGGTAACCCATAACGGTATCAGGTCGGTTCGATTCCGACCATGGGTATAACCCGAAAATAATTTTTCATATTGGAGGTGGTTAAAGCACTCCTTCTTACACGCTTTGAACTACCATTCAAAAATTAGTACGATTAGTTAGCTTTTCGGGTGGTTAACTGTCAAATAGGCTGAAATAAATTTTTAGAAATGAGGAACTCCTTTTTTAACAATAACTCAATCTAAAGCAAATCATCAGCCGTTCGTGATTATACAAGGCACAATCATGGTAATTCATATTTGAGTCGTGTGTCTGCTCAAAATCATTAAAAAGAAAGGAGCTATCTTTTAAGGATTATGCAAAAAAGGCCCGCTTTCGCAGACCCTTGGTAAATGATATTAATGCTTACATTTATTATATCATAAAGGAGATGTAAAAGTGGGGAAGTTAAGTAATTCGCAATTAAAAGCACTTGATGAGCTATTGTTTGATTATGTGAGCATTGACCATAAGATTGCAGTACGTAAGCTAGAAATTAGTGACGTTCCAAATACAGATGAAAACGTAGGTGGTGGACGTACAAACATTGTGTCTAAGCCTACAGAAACGACCGTAGCGCGTTGGGATAGTGATCAGCGGTTAAATAGCCTGTATGCGCAGAAAAATGCAGTGGAGAATACGTTGAATATGTTAGACGAGGATATGGAACGTATTTTCTGGCTACGTTGGGCAAGAGGTAGTGTGAATACCTGGGACGCCATTGCTGGTAAAATGCATATGTCAATCAAGACAATTTACCGCAAACGTCAACGTATTTTAGAAATTTTTGCTGATTTTTATGGTTTTTCGTAAAAGTGACAAAAAACACGGTATTTTTGTCACATAAAATGCATTATTATGGTATCATCAAGATTTAAAAATAAGGGCGCGGTTTCTTGAGAGGTCTTACTCGTCCTTATTTTTATTAAGGTCCTGCAATGAGTCGAGCCACGTCGGCTGTCATTGAAAAATAAATGGAAGTGAAAAATATCTCGTGAGCGGATAGCTGAAAAACGGTGCACAATCCAGGTTGAGTGTATCATGCTTGTTCGTGCAACCTTTTGGATAAGCAGTAGGAACATAGCTCAGATGGTAGAGCAACTGACTTTTAATCAGAGGGTCACTGGTTCGAGCCCAGTTGTTCCTGTTGCATTTATTGCAAAAATCCATATTTTTTTATCAGAAAGCCTATTATACTATTGTGTAAGGGCTTTTTTAGTAGTATTATTAAAGTGATAAAATTTAGGAGATAAAACTATGGAACCCTTCAAATTTAACATTGATGCTTATTATGGAAAAGAGATAAAAGATAGAGTTAATTATTATCGGAATACAGCTTTTGAAGCTCAGGGCTTAATTGATAGAAATAAAAAACAAGCTATGTCTATTTTACAAAAATTGAAAGGTGAGTTAGAAGAGGAATATAAATATTATAGGTTATCTAGGGTTGAGAAAGTTTTTTTTCTAATGAATGACCTTGTAATAAATAACTATATTGAAGCAATTGTTGATGCCTATACTCATATTACAAAAGGGAACCAATATGAAAGATTGTCAAGCAATCTATGGGATATTTATGATTATTTAGGATATCTTGATTTCGATCAAATAAATGAAAATATTTTATACGGTAACGTTTATTGCAAAAATACTAAAAAAAGATTTGATGAAATAGGATCTGAAACAAATGAGTATAGATTGCTTTCATCATTGTTACAATTTTATTCAGCTCCAACAAAAGATAAAGCAAAAGAAGTTGCAAAAATAATTAGAAAATTTGAAGTCGATGAAATTAGACCATACATTTATGGTCCATTGCTAACAAAATATCTGTAATAACTAAAGGTCAGCACAACTGTGTTGGCTTTTTATTATGTCACAAAGGAGGTGATGGAAAATCACTAAATTAACTTTAAAACAACAACGTTTTGCAGATGAGTACATCATTTCTGGAAATGCAACGGATGCAGCTATTAAAGCGGGTTACGCTACAAGGTCAGCTAGGGCAATTGGTCAAGAAAACTTGACAAAACCTGACATAAAATCTTACATTGATGAACGCTTATCTGAAATCCAATCAGAAAAAATAGCTAATCAAGAAGAAGTCATGCAAGTTTTGACTTCGGTCTTACGTGGTGAACGTGAAGAAGAAGTTGTTGAATTAAATAAAGAAACTGGTATGTTTGTTAAAACGACCAAAAGGCCCGATACATCAGCTGTTATTCGTGCAGCAAACGAAATTATGAAACGTTATCCACTGCCTAAAGAGATTAAACTCGAAGCCAACGTCACAACAAACAAACTTGACGGTATTTTGGCACAGTTAGAAGATGATAGCTCATGAGCAACTTGATTCTATCTGATAAATATAAAGCGTTCTTGCGACACAATGCTAAAGCCGAAGCTCTTGAAGGAACAACAGCTGCTGGAAAGACAACGGTTGGTGCTTTTAAATTCATGTTAAAAGTCGCTAAGTCATCTAAAAAGTTACACTTTATTGCTTCAAAATCAATTGGTGACGCGGAAAAGAACATTATTAATTCTGATTTGGGGATAGTTGATATTTTCGGAGAGTTGGTCGATTATCGTGGGAATGGTAGTCTTGATTATAAAATTCCACATTTGGTTTATCACGTCGATAACAAACCAGAGAACGATAAGATTGTTTTCGTTCTTGGGTATGAGGATAAAACCAAATGGAAAAAGGCGCTGGGTTCACAATTTGGTTGTGGTTACATTGACGAAATCAACACGGCTGATACAGACTTTGTTCAAGAATCAACTATGCGCTGTGACTATTGGATGTGCACCATGAACCCAGACGACCCAACATTACCAATTTATGAGCAATACATCAATCGTTTTCGTGCTTTGCCAGAATATGAACAAGATACGCCAAAGGAAATTCGAGAAGAATTAGACAAACAACCAGCGCAACCAGAATGGACGTACTGGTTTTTTAATTTCGACCATAACGCAGGACTGCCAGAGGATAAAAAACAACAGATTATCAATACGGTAGCACCTGGAACAAAGATTTATAAGAATAAAATTTTGGGTTTACGTGGGCGGTCAGAAGGTCTTATTTTCTCTATGTTCGAGAGACAGCGCAATGTCATTACACGTAAGCAAGCTAAATCGTTTAGCTATGCGCAGTTTTCGTGTGGTGTTGATACGTCTTATTCTGAACAGTCAAACGACACAATCGCTTTTATTTTTCAAGGTATTACGCGAGACGGTAAGCTAGTAACACTTGCTGAACGCGTTTACAACAATAAAGATTTGAGCGGTGATAAGATAGCGCCATCAGATACAGTTGAGTTACTACATAAATTCTTAAACGACTGTAAGGACGATTGGGGCTTTGCACGTAGAATTTACGTTGATAACGCAGACCAAGCAACAATTATGGAATTGAGGAAATACGCTAATAAATATGGTCTGCTATACGAGTTCATGAATGCGAACAAGAAAGTTAAAATCATTGACCGTATAAATTTAATGGCTAGCTGGATGAAGCAAGGTTATTACTTTGTCGTTGACGACTGTGAAAATCATTTACATGAATTAGATGTCTACAGCTGGAAAGAAGGCAAGGATGAGCCAGAGGATAGAAACGACCACACCATCAATGCTTGCCAGTATGGCTTTATTCCATATATCAAAATGATTGGTGAAAGGCAGAATAATACAAACCAGTTCGATACGCTTCGAGCTGGTTTTGGTTTGTAATGAAAGGATATTATGACATACAAAGAAACTTTTGTAGATAGTACAGGCAAGAGCAATTTACTTGAATTACGTTTCCACCGTGAAGCACGGATGAGATACAGTGTTCATGATTTAGACACGTTATTTGCTGATGACTATCGCTTACTTAAGGAAATACTACATCACCACGAAACAATACAGAGACCACGTATTCAAGAACTGCTTGACTACGCTGAGGGAAATAATCACGATATCAGTAAAGCTGGTCGACGTCGTGATGATGACATGGCAGACACTCGTGCCATTCATAATTTTGGACGTGCAATTGCTGTATTCAAACAAGGGTATTTGGTTGGCAATCCTATTCAGGTTTCTTATGAGGACGACAATTATCAGGAACAATTGGACGAATTAGCTAAGCAAAATGATTTCCACCAGCTAAACCGTTCACTAGTACTTGATTTGTCTAAGACCGGTCGTGCTTATGACTTGGTTTATCGCGCACAAGATGATACGACACGAGCACTTAAGCTAGATCCGTTAGGGACATTTGTCATTTATGACGACACTCTGGAGATGCACAGTGTCGCTGGTGTACGTTACTATCAAGCTAATCCGTTTGATGACAAGAAAAAAATTGTTGAAGTCTACACGCCAAGTGACATTATGACGTTTGAATATGACGGTACGCTTAATGAAATCAGCAGAACCACACATGCGTTTGAGTTAGTTCCAATCACGGAATATATGAATAATTCAAACGGATTAGGTGATTATGAAACAGAGTTGTCATTGATTGACTTGTACGACGCTTCGCAATCTGATACAGCTAATTATATGCAGGATTTATCAGACGCTATTTTGGCTATCATAGGTCGTGTTAACTTCCCAGCCGATTGTGATACAGCACAAAAGCAGATTGAGTACATGCGTAAAATGCGTAAAGCTCGTTTGTTAAACTTAGAGCCACCTATTGACCAAGAGGGTAACGAAGGAACAGTTGACGCTAAGTATCTGTACAAGCAATATGATGTTAACGGTACTGAAGCTTACAAAAAACGTGTTGTTAATGACATTCATAAGTTTACCAATACACCAGATATGACCGACGATAATTTTGCTGGTGTTCAGTCTGGTGAAGCTATGAAATGGAAAGTGTTTGGTCTTGACCAGGAACGTGTTGACATGCAAGCTTTGTTTGAAAGGTCTCTTAAACGTCGTTATCGCCTAGTGGCTAACATTGGAAAAGTTGCTCGTGAAATGACAGATTTTGACGTATCTAAATTAATCATTACATTTACGCCAAACTTACCTGCAGACACAGCAAACATTGTCACAAATGCTAAGAATCTGTATGGCATGGTCAGTGATGAAACTGTTTTTGATATGCTTCAAACGGCGACTGGTGTTGATGCTAAAATTGAAATGGAACGTTTGAACTCCGAAGAACCACAAGAACCAGAACCACGAATTGGTGAGGTGACTGCTGATGAGCAAGAAGCACAATGATTACTGGTCAAAGCGTAGTGATGACATTATGCACTATGTTGACGGTACAGACATTGATATGTTTGCTGAATTGCAAAAGGTTTATGTTGAGCAATCAGCAGAGCTCCAACGTGATTTGTTTGCATTTGTGACTAAGTATGCCGATGATAACAAGATGAGCTATTCTGACGCCCTACAACGGCTTAGAGGTGTCGACCTATCAGATTATCAAACGAACGCTAAGAAGTACCGTGAACAGGCCAAAAATGACCCAGACTTGCTAAAACGACTTAATGAACAATATGTTGGTTCAAAGGTGACACGATTTGATGCATTGAATCTTGAAATGACCTATAAAATTGGTGTTATGCAAGGTATTATTGAAAAATCGTTTGAAAATTATCTGAAGTCAACTGCTAAGTATGCTTATAGGAAAGCTATGGGTGGTAATAGTGGCGCATTGAATGAACCAGCATTAAAAGAACTTATCAATACACCGTTTAATGGTCGAAATTATTCGCAGCAACTATGGGGCAATTCAGATGATTTAGCCAGGGATTTGAGAAATGTTCTGAAGCGTGGGTTTATTCGTGGTGATGATGTTCGTAGTATGGCTGGGGAACTTGCTAAGAAGTACAATGTAGCACGTTCGCGAGCGCAAACACTTATTAGGACTGATGGCACAGCGATTGTCAATCGTTCAGCTATCAAACGCTATGAAGAGTCTGGTTTGGAATTCTATCGCATATCTGTACAGATGGACAATAGAACGTCTGACATATGCATTAGGATTCATGATGAAGATAAACGTTATAGAATTGATGAGTTCGAAACTGGTGTAACTGCACCACCATTTCATTATAATTGTCGGTCCGCTGTTATTCCTGATGAAGATGAGTTAGACGAACAATCGTTAAGAAATATTGGAAAAGCAAATGTAGATAGCTTATTTGAAGATGTATCAAAGATTTGGGATGAAGTTTCTCATGGCGTGGTAGATAGAGAACAAATAAGAAATAAGTTGCAAGATAGGTATGATATAGGCGTTTTATCGTCTAAAATTAGTCGATATGCGGCATTTAATAATGTTTATATAGACGGCAATAGTTTATCTTCATCTTTGCGTTCTCATGGTCAACAGTATACTTTAGATGAATTTAAATTGATTGAAGATGTAATTAAAAAACCTTATTTAGCTCTTGATAATTCTTCAAGGGTGGAAGGCTCACTTCTTCTTTATGCTAAAATACCTAACAAAGACCGTTTAGTTATGGAAGCAGTTATTATTCCTCGTGATGAAATGATGATGATTCATTTCAATAAAGTAGGTATTAGGCAAGAGAAGAAGAATAGAAAAAACAATGTAATACTTTACGAAAAAGGCAAAGAATAGTATAATATAGGTGAGAAAAGATAGAGGTTGAGAATCTGTCACCAACACGCCGCTTAGCTAGCGGGTCAGAAATGCGGGAGCCTCGACAGTCCCGCCTATCTTATTACTATTTGCGCTTAGAGTTATAATCTAGGCGCTTTTTTTGTACCCAAAAAGGAGAAGATATGTTTATTTGGCAGTTAATTTTAAACGCACTAGGTTTGTTAGTTTTAGTGATTATTTGTGGCTTCATTGCTATTGCAGTAAAAAGTTTTATTAAGGAATTGAAAAAATAACTTGGCTGAACTGTTCGGAATTTCCGAATGGTTCTTTTTGTGGAAGATTACTCAAGTGGTTAAGAGGGCAGGTTGCTACCTTGCTAGGCGTGTAAAAGCGTGCGTGGGTTCGAATCCTACATCTTCTGTTGACGTGGCTAGTCATTAAATAAGCCAAATAATAACTTACTAGCGTGGCTTATTGCGTTAGGTATGGAAATTACATTCGGGCAAGACTAGAAAACGTGAGACGTCCGTTTTCGTGGCTTTAAGAACGTTTGGAAGTATCTAGCAAGATAGGACTAGCATGGGAGGAACAAAAATGAAAAAAGAACTTTTAGCACTTAACATGCGTAACTTACAACTTTTTGCTGATGGTAGCGAAGCTGGTGCTGACGACAACGGCGGTGCAGGCACAGAGGGCAACGAAAGCAATAACAACGGTAATGGTAACGGTCAAGAGTTCAAAGGTCCGCAATCACAGTCAGAATTAGATAGTCTTACGAATAAAGCTGTACAAAAAGCTTTAGAAAATTACAAAAAAGGTGAGCAAGAGCGTATTAAACAACGTATTGCTGAAGCTCTTGAAAAAGAAAAAGATTATGCTAATTTATCGGCTGCTGAGCGTGCTAAACGTGAATTCGAAGATAGTAAGTCAGCTTTTGAACAAGAAAAAGCACAATTTGAACATGAAAAATTAGTCGTTCAAGTTGAAAAGGACCTTGTTTCAAAAGGGTTACCAGCTGATTTTGCCGAATTATTAGCCGTTGGTGATGCCGAACAAGCACTTGAACAAGTCAGCAAATTTGAAAAAGCCTTTAACGACGCTGTTAACGCTAAAGTCAAAGTATCATTACGTCAGCCAGCACCTAATGCAGGTGGTAATGGTGCTTCACAAACGAATTATGGTGCAAGTCTTGCCAAAAATTCAATTAAAACTGGTGAGAAACTATTTTAAAGGAGAGCTTATATGCCAACTAAGAAATTATTTGGAAATGCTGAAATTCTTCATAATTTACCTTACGAAGCGATTTCAGTTACTGTTGACAAGTCAACAACAGGAACAGTTACAGAAAATGCACGTACAATTTTAAAAGCTGGTACGTTAGTAGCTGGTGATGGTGCTTCAATCTTTGATAACCGTACTAAAAAAGTAAAAGCTAATGCAGAAACACCAGACGGCGTTTTGCTTTATGATGTTGATGTTACAGAAGACGATGCAGTTGCAAGTCTTGTCTATCGCGGTACTTTGCGAGAAGACAAAGTCAATGGTGGTACAGTACCTGAAGGTGCTAAAACTGCTTTGAAACATATCCAATTTGTGAAAGGAGCTTAATTTATGTCTTTAATTTATGATGTTATGACAGCGGGGAATGTGTCTGGTTACTGGAATGCTAGTCAACAAGCAGTTGATTCTACAATCGGTGAAAAAGTGTTCCCTGCTCAAAAACAACTTGGACTGAAATTATCTTACGTCAAAGGTGCGTCTGGTCGTCCGGTCGTATTGAAACCGTCTGCTTTTGATACAAAAGCAACACTTCGTGAACGTATGGCTGTTGAATTGGTTGATAAAGAAATGCCGTTCTTCAAAGAAGCTATGCTCGTGAAAGAAGCTGACCGACAACAATTGAACCTTATTGCTCAAACTGGTAATCAAACATTGATTGATACAATTACAGCTGGTCTGTTTGATGATGCAACAACGTTACTTTCTGGTGCTCATGCTCAATTAGAAGCTATGCGTATGTCAGTACTTGCGACTGGTAAGATTGCTGTTATCTCAAACGGTGTTGCTCTTGATTTTGATTATGGTGTAGCTGATGACCATAAAGGAAAAGTCAAAACAGCGTGGTCAGATGCAGATACAGCTACACCGCTCAAGGATATTGACACAGCTATTACAGCGATTGAAGAGCTTGGTAACAAGGCGGAAGTAGCTTACATGAGTGCTAAGACATTTGCGCAACTTAAAAACGCTAAATCTACAACAACATTGATTAAACCGCCTGCACCAACAGGAGCAGGAGTTACTAGCCAAGAATTGAAAGACTATATCCAAGATAATTATGGTTTGACTATTGTTGTTAAATCAGGTACTTACAAAGATGCTGATGGTAAAATCAAAAAATATTTCCCAGATGATAAAGTCACTTTTGCACCAAATGCGGCACTTGGTAAAACAATGTTTGGTACAACGCCTGAAGAATCAGATTTGATGGGTGGTAACAACGCTGTTGAAGTGTCTATTGTTGATACTGGTATCGCAATCACAACTAAGAAACTTGATGATCCAGTCAATGTTAAAACTAAAGTATCTATGATTGCTTTACCATCATTTGAAAACATTGACGAAGCTTATATGCTTAGCACTACACCAGAAGTTTAATCGGGAGGTAGTTAATGGCTAAAGTAATTGCAGGTTTTCGAGACAAAGAAACACAGATTGTCTATGTAATCGGTGACGATTACGACGGTTCCCGTGTTGTTGAACTTACAAAAGCTGGTTTCTTGAAGAAAGAAGCTACAAAGAAAGCCACTAAATAATAAACAGGAGGTGTTCAATGACGCTGACACCACTTGATGAAACTAAAATTATCCAAAATGTTAAATTGGATTTAGAAATTACTGATAAATTACAGGACGGTTTGTTAAAAGTGCTGTTAGACCGAGTGGTAAAACATTTTAAAGCAGAATATGGCGTGTCTGACATTGACGACGCCTATTCTTTTATCTTTGAGGATTGTGTTATCAAGCGATTTAATAGACGTGGTTCAGAAGGGGCACAGTCAGAAAGTGTGGAAGGACATTCAGTTTCCTATTATGAAAACAAGAACGAGTTTCTACCCTATGATGACATGTTGCAAAAAGTTTTTGGACAGTCTGGGCAGTCACGACCAGGACGGGTGTTTATCTTATGAGATATGCTGACAGAGTTATTCTAATCACCGAAACGACCGAAGCTGATTTTTTAGGTGATAAGGTTATCAAAAAAGAAAGCCAACCGATACCATGTTTTCGTGGTGGACTAACCATTGAAGAACAAATGGCAGTTTTTGGTAAGTACAGTCTTGATAACTTTAAGTTATATTTAAAAGGTCATTATGATGGATTTGAAACAGTAAAATATCACGGTAAGACGTTAATGATTGCTGGCAAGATTCATTACAATAATCACACGGTGATTTATTTATGAGCGTATCTTTTAAGGTCAAAGGTGTAGATCGCCTGGTTAGGCAGCTTGCTATTAAAAGCAAACAAGCTCGAATTGCGACTGATAGACAGTTAGAATTATCTAGTAAACGTATTGAACGCATGGCTAAGGTAAAAGCGCCAGTTGATACTGGTGCACTGAAAAATACAATTTTTTCAGCAAAAGCAGGCAATCTAACTTATAAAGTTACTGCACCGCAACATTATGCAATATATGTGGAAAAAGGAACCCGTAAAATGCGAGCACAACCGTACTTGAAACCAGCACTTGATGCTGAACGACCAAAATTAATCAGCAATTTACGCAAATTATACGAAAGATAGGTGATATATGACGACTTATTCACCATCAACTTTATTTTTAAAAGAACTACACGATAGATTGGAAGTGTTAGCTATTCCAATCTATTTTTATTTGCCAAATTCTGACGTTTTAGAGCCTTTTATTGTGATTGGCTCTAATTCATCAGATACTTCACGAACAGCACAAACAGGGGCTGTTATTGAAGATATTACGGTAAATATTGACATCTTTTTAGATGGCTCAAGCAGAACTGATGCTGAAGAAGTTAAAGCAAAAGCTTTAAGGGCGTTAGGACGTCGAAATGTAACAGCTAATATCATTCCAGATGATAGCATAGGACGTGAAGTATACCACGTCTCTATTACTGTATCTGATACTATTTATTAATTAAAGGAGAAGTTACTACATGACAGGACAAATTACAGTAACAACTGCTAAGCCGTTAGCAGGTAAAAAAGTCTTTTATTTCATTCAGTCTATTCATGCTGCACTTGGCAGCAATGCTATCTTACCAGCTTATCGTACAGACGGCAGTTTGACACTTGGTGCTGAATATTCAGACGAACAAACACAACAAGGGCTTTTACTTGATAAAACAAGTACCAGCCACGAAATTGAGTTGACGACTAAATTTGCACCGAAGGACCCATCAGTTGATGTACTTGAACAAGCGAATGACACTGGTGAATCAGTCAAAATTTGGCGTGTGCTTGTTGATGAAACATTGAAAACACAAGATGGTGAACCTAAAAAAGATTTTTATCCTGCCAAATTTGGCTATGCTAAGATTGGTGATATTGAATACAATGAAGGTATTGAAGATATTATCGAAACTAGCTACACAGCAAGTATTGTCGGTAAGCTAAAAAATGGTAAATTTCCATTGACTGCCGAAGAAATTGCTTTGCTTGATGAGGTTTATAACTATCAAAACCCAGGTGAAACAACTGGCGATTACGATAACATCAAAACAAGCGAATAACACGTCAAAGGTTGGATATTAAATCCAGCCTTTATTTTTTAGTTAGGAGATAACTCACTTTATGGAATTTAAAGTTAAAAATAAAATCATTGAAATTAAGTTTGATTACCGCACAATGTTTAAGGTTGACAAACAACTTGCCACTAAAAATAAAGACACTGGTGCAAGTAACAACGACGGTGTCGGTACATTGTTTAACAACATTCTAAATCGTAATGATGAGGGACTTGTTGATTTAATTCTTTTGTCAGCTAACAAAGCGTTTAGTAAAGCTATTTCAGAAGATGACGCTATCACAGCGATTGAAACCTGGCTAGTGGATAATGACGCTGATGACACGGAAAGCTTGTTTGAAGAAATTCAACAAGAAATGGTTGACTCTGGTTTTTTCAAGAACAAGATTTTGAAATATATCGAAAACTTGGAAACAGCAGTAGAATACATGAAAGCGCAAGAGGACAGCGAAGCGCTTCAAGTCGAAATTACCGAAAAACTTATTGGCAAGATGAAAAGTGCACTATCTTAACTGAGTGTGCACGTCTTGGTTTAACAGACTTAGAAACAATCTACTCTTGCAACAAATGGGAACTTGACGCAATTTTAGAGGGGCTTCATTACAGACAGATTGATTTTCGCGAAAATCTGTCAGAGCTTGCTATGGAAATGCGCTACACTATGAATGCTAAACGTGCTAGTGCAAATAAACTTAGCAAGAAAAAAGACAGAAATAAAGTTAAACAAGCCTTTCATGCAAATAACAATAAGCAAACCACTAATAGTAGTCTTGCTGAACGTCTGCAAAAAGTCAATGACCATTTCATGAACAGATAACACAGAAAGGGGGAGTTATATGGCAGAATTTGATGGCTCAATTTATGCCTATGTCGGTGCTGATATTGCTGATTATCAAGCGGCAATGAATAAGATTACAACTGCAACACAGCGTGCTTTTGAGAAAGCACAGGATGCAGCTGTGAATAATTCTAATCGTTTAGTTCAACGTGTTGGTCAAATTATGGCACAGCTGGCAAACAATGGCGAATCACTTGGTAAACGTTTAGGAACAGCATTTAGCACAGGCTTAAATCTGTCTATTGGCGAAATTCAGCGTATAGCTTCATCAATTGGCGAAAAGATTCCTCAGCCCATAAAAAATGGGTTTAATACCGCTTTAACAGCTATACAGAGTGGTGTCAACTCAATAGCTAATAAAATCCCTCAGCCTATTCAAAACGCTTTTACAAAAGCAACTAGCTCAGTTTCTAGCTTTGCTACATCGGCGACTAGCAAGGTTAGCTCAGCATTTAGCACGATTAGTTCAAAAGTAAGCAGTGCTTCAAATACAATCAGTAATTCTTTTGTTGGGAAAGTAGGAAGTAGTCTTACTAACTTAAGTAGTAAAGCTGCAAGTGTTGCGACTAAAATGGCTAGTTCGCTTGGTTCTGGCTTTTCGAATTTATCGAGCAGAGCGACTACTGCACTAAATGGTATTAGTTCAAAAATGGGAGAGCTGGGAAATAGTATTACTAAAACTACTTTGACAGTCACAGCTCTTGGTGCGGCATTTGCAGTTTTCCAAGGGTTTAAGGCTGCGGTTGTTGGTTCAGTTTCAAAAGCAGCAGAATTCGAAGAAAAAATGAGCAACATCAAGGCTCTTACTGGTGCTAGTTCTGAAACAATGAAGCAATTCAATGCTGCTGCTCAAAAAGCTGGTGCGGATACTGCATTTTCAGCCAGTGAAGCAGCAGACGCTATCGCTGAGTTGAGTAAAGCAGGGGTTGATACAGCCTCTATTTTAAATGGTGGTTTGACTGGTGCTCTTAACTTAGCCACTGCTGGTGAACTTAGTTTGACGGAAGCAGCGGAAGTGGCTTCAACAGCGCTTAACGCCTTTAAATCTGATAATTTAAGTGTTACCGATGCAGCTAACCAGTTAGCGGGTGCAGCGAATGCTTCAGCAACAGATGTCCACGAATTGAAATACGGACTTTCTGCCGTTGCAGCGGTTGCGTCTGGTGTTGGTATGTCATTTAATGATACAACTAACGCTCTTGCCGTATTTGCTCAAAACGGTCTTAAAGGATCTGATGCAGGTACATCTCTTAAAACAATGCTTTTGAATTTGTCGCCACAAACCGATAAAGCGGCAGCTCAAATGCAACAATTGGGCATTATTACTGCTGATGGAGCCAATCAATTCTATACAGCAGAAGGTAAGCTTAAGTCATTTAGTGAAATCTCACAAATATTACAAGATAGCTTGAAAGGTTTGACTGCTGAGCAACAACAGAACGCTCTTAAGACAATGTTTGGTACTGACGCCATTCGTGCTGCTAACATTGCTATGAAAGAGGGTGCTGCTGGAGCAGATGCCATGCAGGAAGCAATCAGTAAAGTTACTGCAGCAGATGTGGCTATTCAAAAACTTAACAACTTAAAAGGTGCTGTTGAATATTTAAGTGGTTCGTTTGAAACCTTGCAAATCCAAATCGGTAGTGCAATGCTTCCTGGTTTGCAAGGTGTGGTTAAGATTCTTGATAGAATGATTGACAGTTTTAGTAAAAGTAAGGTTGTCGACCAATTCGTCAAGAAAGTTCAAGACGTCTCACTTGCACTTTATCAAATTGCATTCGGTGCAGATGAGACTAAAAAGAAAATTGATGAAATGTTTTCTGGTGCAGATGCTGACGCTAAGAAACTAGAAACTAAAATTGAACCAATTGAACGTCTTAAAGCTGCAGCAATGAATGCAATGCCAGCAATCGCAGGCTTAGTCGGTTCGTTTGCATTCGGCCCTGCTATGAAACATTTAGGTAACCTTGGTAAGGTTATGGGCGGTCTTGCTGTTAAAGCTCAAACTTCTGGTTCTGTTATTGGCAATGCCTTTGGTGTTGCTTCAGCTGGTATGGCTAAATTAAGCGCTGGCAGTTCTGGAATGGCTAGTGCATTCAGTGGCGCGGCAAGTACAGGTTTATCTGCTATGTCTACTATGGCGAATGGCATTACATCAGTTGCTAGTATGGCGTTAGCGGTTATTGGTCCTGCAGCAATTCTCGGATTAGTTGTTGCTGGTCTTGGTTTGATTAATAGTCAATTTGGTGCACAGATTGACCAATTATTAGCTACAGTTACAACCAAGGGACCACAAATCATCATGAATCTGGTCAATGGTATTACAGGTGAAATTCCACTTTTGATTACATCAGGTACAGAATTAATTGCTAAATTTGCTAATGCATTTACTGTAATGTTCCCAGTTTTGGTGCAAGCAGGTGTTCAATTAATCTCTAGTCTTGTTCAAGGCGTGGGAGCTAATGCTGGTAGCTTGATTGCGTCTGCTATTCAAGTGATTGGTACATTTGTTAGTTCGATTGCTAGTGCATTACCACAACTATTGTCTGTAGGTATGGACTTTATTGCAAATGTCGTCAATGGTTTGGTTCAAAATTTACCTTTGCTTTTACAATATGCGCAACAGATTGTTGATAATTTTGGTCAAAGTTTATCTGCTAACATGCCAAACATCATTTCTAAGGGTATTGAGATTATCACTAACTTAGTTCAGGGAATTATCCAGAATTTGCCAACAATCATTTCAATCGCTACGCAGGTTATTACTGGATTCATCACAGGCTTAGCTAGTTATTTACCACAAATTTTACAAGGTGGTATTCAAATCATTGTAATGTTGGTACAAGGTATTCTTCAGAACTTACCACAGATTGTACAGTCAGCTGTTCAAATCATTCAATCATTGATTCAAGGAATTACACAAAACTTACCGCAAATTATTGCTGCAGGCATTCAACTTGTTGGTCAATTAGCAGTAACAATTATCCAAAATATCCCACAGATTCTTGCAGCAGGTGCTCAATTAATCATGGGGCTTGGTCAAGCAATGCTTGAAGCTATCCCTAACGCTTTGAAAGGTGTTTGGGACGGTATTAAAAACGGCTTTGGTTCGTTGTGGGACACAATCACTGGTAAAAGTTCTGAAACTACTGCGAAAGTTAGCAGCGATGTCACTCAAATGACTAATGCAATTGCTGCAGGAACAGGCCAAATGAGTGCACAGACTAGCGCTGACACAATGGCAACACTAAATAGTATTAGTCAGAATACTGGTCTTGCAAATTTGAATGCGACTAGCAACGCAACTCAAATGGCGTCAAACGTCAATGCGCAGACTGGTATCATGAGTGTTCAAGCACTTAATGATTCAATTGCTATGGCAAATGGTATTAATGCTAGTACAGCACAAGCAAGTACGAATGCAACAACTAATGCTCAAAATATGAAGAGTGAAGTTAACCGCATGAGTGGTGAAATGAGCTTCCAGACAATCAATGATGTTAATAATATGGCAAATGGCGTTGCTACCGGAATGACTACAGCAAGTACTAATGCAACAACTCAAGCGCAAGCTATGGCAAACGGTGTTAATACAGCCGCATCAAGCATGAACCTTGGTGCTGTCAATCAAGCATTGAATTTATCAGCTGGTGTATCAAGTAATATGCAAAATGCACAAGCAAATGCAAACAATTCAGCAGCTGTTATGAATAGCGGTGTTAGTGCAAACATGGCATCAATGCAAGCTAACGCAAGTGGTTCAGCTAGTGGATTATCAAGCAATATCACATCTGAGCTTAATTCAGCCGCTTCATCTGCTAACTCAGCATCATCACAAATGGCGTCAAACATCACTAACAACTTCAATAAGGCTAAGTCATCTGCAACATCATCAATGAATGGCATTGCAAATGCAGTTAAAAGTGGTATGAACAAAGTGACTAGCAGTGTTCAATCTTCCGGAAATAAGATGAATTCTACATTTACTAATTCGTTTAATAAAGCGAAAAGTGCTGCACAATCTGGTATGAATGGTGTCCGTTCAGCTGTTCAAAATGGTATGAATGGTGCTGTTGCAGTAGCAAGTAGCGCAGGTAGTCACATGGTATCAATCATGTATAGCACGGCTGGTGGTATGCAATCGGCTGGTTATTATGCTGGTGCTGGTTTTGCAAGTGGTCTTGCAGGCTCAGCAGGCTATATCTATGCTGTTGCAGCTGGAATCGCAGCACGAGTAACAGCAACAATTCGTAGAGCATTAGATATTCACTCACCATCTCGTGTGATGAAATCACTCGGTGGCTATACTGGCGAAGGCTTCGCTATTGGCATGTCTGACTGGATAGGTAGAATCAACGACATCAGCAAAGAGTATGCGTTAGCTGTTACAGACCAAAGCTGGGGTGTCAACGGCACTATGGCAATTGCTGGTAGCGTTAGCACATCTGGTCTATCATCTTCACTTGATAGCTTGTCAGACGAAGTGAAAAACAGTGAATTGTCACAACCGATCTTTGATGTCCATAATGAATTGATTGGCGACAAGATTTATACAACAGTAAAAGAACGCGAAGCGAGAGAAGATACTAAAAATGATTATTTTAATTATTAGAAAGGTGAAATATGGATTTATTAATTACGAAAGGAACGGCATCAGTCAAGCTGTCTGACTACGGCTTTTATAATATTAATATTGACGACAGCGCACCTGGAATCTCTCTTGATAAGCGTTCTGTCACTGGTCGTAACGGTACAGTATTTGGTGGTGCAACATTTAATGCTAAAGTCATTAAAGTGACTGGACGTGTAGCTGTTACGAATGTCCAAGAGTTCTTAAGTCTAAAAGATGATGTATTTGGCTTGTTACTAGATGACGAGCCTTTTTATATCACTAAAATGTACCCAATCAATACTGATTTTTACAATTATCAAATCCCTGGTCAAACGGCTGGGGATTTAGATTTTGTAAATCAACCACACACGGCTTGGCATTATCGTTGGAAAGTCACTGCAGAAGGCGAAGCTGATTTCACTTTTGTTGGCAATTATGGTCAAGGATTAAAATATGATTTTTCAATTAGTTTTATTACTGCTGAATTGCCATATGGTGAAACAATGCCGAAGACAGTAACGCTAGCTAACAACCAGATTGCTTATGCTGGAACTGCTAAGTTATCGCAGTTAGAAGTTCCGTTTGTCGTTGAATTAACAGCAACAGGTAATCAATCAAACTTTTATCTTGAAATTGGAGATAATCGTTTTACTTACTCACAATCAGGCAATATTTCTGCAGGTGATATTTTTAAAATTTCTGGCATTGAAACAACAAAGAATTTAGAAAATGTTAATGCACGTACTAATTATGCGTACTTTGTTATTAAACCTAGTCCAACAAAAAAGGTTAGTTACAAAACTGACTTTAAGGGCACAATAAAAATTTTAAACTTTAAAGAACTATATAAATAGGAGGTGATAGTTTGATTACATTTTTAGATGAAAGAGATGTTGAGCATGGTGCACTTGCCACTATTAAAGTTACAAATGCTGTTAACGGTGAACGCTCACTGACTGGTGAAATTGAATCAGGCGATTATGTCCTAACAAATATCGAACGTGGCTGGCGTTTACGTTTTGATGATGAGTTTTATGTAGTAACTTACGCAAAGCCAATTGATGATGGTAAAGGTACGCATGTTACTTTTGACGCTGTTCATCAATTTTTTTGGGACTTTGATAAGTCATCAGTGCATGAACAATTAAATGATGGTTCGCATACGTTCTTGACTTACCTTGATTTCATATTCACTGGCAGTGATTACACGTATACAATTGACCCTCTATTGAAGGTCTATGCTTTTGAAAAACAATCATTTGGTTATAAGAGCCGTCTAAAATTATTTAACGATATCATCACTTCATCAGGTGTTGAATTTCAAGTAAATGGCAAAGTTGTCAGAATCCTAGAAAAAACAGGAACAGACTTATCTACAGTCGTTCGTAAGAATTTCAACATGAATGAGCTCGGCATTGAAAAGCATATTGGTGATTTTGTCACTTACCAAAAAGGTTTCGGTGCGTGGGCTGATGAAAATGACCACTCAAAGGGGCGTTTAGTTACTGAATACACTAGTCCATTGGCTAGCGTATACGGAAAACTTGAAGCTGAACCTTTAGTTGATGAACGTTATACACAAGCAGACAACATGGTTGCTGCTTTGAAAGCTAACGTTGATAATTCTTATAGCATCTCGATTACTCTTGACATGGAAGATTTAACTCGTGCTGGTTATGACTATACACAACCTAGAGCAGGTGATTACATCATGGCTATCAATGAAACATTAGATTTTCAAGAAAAAATTAGGATTGTTTCATTTACTAGTGAATATGATGTATCTGGTCAGTTGGTTAAACATGAAGTGACTTGTAATGACATTGGTGTAGTCAAGAAATTATCAGCAAGTTACAACTTAACTAAAGAACAAGCTCAAAATGCGTCAGATTCAGTCGGTAAAGCTGTAGAAATGGCTAATAAAGCACTAGTTTCTGCAGATGGTAAAAGTACTGTTTATTTTGGTAATGAATTTCCAAAAAATGAGCCAAAAGGTACATTACATAAAGGTGACTCACTTTATTTGACAGTCGGCGACACAACGAAAATGTATTACTGGACTGGAGCAGATTGGGAAGAGCTACCCATCGTTAATGATGTTGAAGCATTCAAAGAACAGATTGCTGATGAACTAAAAGACGTTCCAAATCGTGAAGAATTCGAAGCGACTATTACAGAAAAACTTGCTACTTCAAAAGCTGAAATTAAAACACAGATTGACACAGCTAAAACACAGGCAGAATCAAATGCTAAAGCCTACGCTGATGAAATCAACCAGGCAACAGCAGAAGTCGCAGAACAAGCGAATACAGCTGCCAACAGTTTAAAATCTGACTTAGCCAAAGTCAAAACTGATTTGACTACCACAACGTCAACTGCAAATGCTGCTAAGACGTCAGCGAGTGAAGCTAAACAACAACTCACTACTGTAGCTAACGATTTGTCTAAAGCCAAAACAGACTTGCAAAACGCAGTTAGCGCAGTTGATACGAAAGCTACGAATTTGCAGAGTGATGTATCAAATCTCAATACAAGTTTGTCTAACACAGCTAAAGCGTTGCAGACACAAGGCACGACATTAGCCAATCAAGCTAAAGAGTTACAGACACAAGCTAGTCAGTTAACGGAGCAAGCAAAAGCGCAAGAGACGTTAACTACACGGGTAGAAAATGTTGAGACTACTGCTAACGGCACTAAGACGACAGTCAGCGAATTAAGTAAAACAGTTACTCAAAATGGCAAAGACATCACAAGTGTGTCGAACCGTACTAAGACGGTTGAAACTAGTTTAACTAGCGCTAAAACGTCAATTAGCGAACTGCAAACAAGTGTATCAACAGCTAAAACTGATTTAACGAATCTGACTAAGCGAACTAAGACTGTTGAAGATGGCTTGACAGGAACTAAAACAACGCTATCTCAAGTTAAGACGACAGCTGACAGTACCAGTCAAAAAACAGCTACGTTGGAAAGCGGTTTGGATGGGTTGACAGCGAGATTTGATAATTTAAAAATTGGTGCAGTTAACTTATTACACAATTCAAAAGGTCCGTTCCAGCCAAAAGGTAGCAGGATTGATAATTATGTTACGTACTCAAATGCTTGGATAAACATGGAAAAAGGTAAAGAGTACACTTTATCGGCAAAAGGGACGGCGCCCTTTACTTCCAAACACGCTACAGATCAAGAAAAAAACGAGATATGCTTATGGCTTGTTAAGCATGACGAAAATATTAATGTTGACCGAATTATTTCAAATGCAACGACAGGAACAGCCGGAACTAAATTCACTTGGAACGACCCGTCTGGTAAATACCGTTTGCGTGTCAACACGTACAAAGTCGACAATTCGAATTATGCCGAAGAGATTCAAATTGAGGAAGGAAATCTGCGTAGCATGTATTCTCAAAACGAATCTGACATCGAATCTAAAGTAGCTGAATACAAACAGACATCTGACCAGAACTATGCAAGTTTGCAAACTACAGTCCAAAATCTTGACGGAACAGTTCAAGCTAACAAAACCACTGCAGAGCAAACAGCACAAGGCTTTAAGACGCGTATTGAATCGCTTGAAACGTACAAAAGCGGTGAATCAACACGAGCTAATCAATACTTCGAGAGCGCTAAGACTGAAACAGCACGGCAATTGACTGCAGAACGTACAGCAATTGCTAAGGATTACGTTGCTAAGTCAACATATACTAGTGATGTGACTGGCATTCGTAATGACTTAACAGCAACGACTACGACTGCGAACACGACTAAAACCAACCTTGCTAACTACCAAGCTAGCAATGATAAGGTAGTAGCTAATTTGCAAAGCAATCTGCAAACAGCGAATGGCAATATTAGCAGTTTGAAGACGAAAGTTGAAGCAGTGCCTGGACAGATTACTAGTGCAGTGTCAGCTGTTGAGGGTAAAATTCCGACGAGCGTCGGCGGTAGGAATTACATCAAAAACTCGGAATATCGCAAGACGTCAATATATGTCAATGATAATCAAGTGCAAGATGAAGCGTTTGATATTTCAACAACGTTTTGGCAAAACAGCGAAGTGTACAGCAAGAAAATCAAATTATCATTTTACTATCAGCCTAGTAAGCCGTACGATGCTGACCGTGAATTTCCAGTGTATTTCAGAACGGCACCTTGGCCATCGATTGGGAAAGTGACGTATCCAGCTAATACTACTCGATTAATTAAATACACAATAGCAATGACGAATTCACTGCCAGCTAATTTTACGGCTAATCAAATTTTTATACGATTCAGTGGCAAGCTTGACAAAGATCGCTACCACAATATTGGAAAAGTGATGTTGGAAATCAGCGACATTTTTACCGACTGGTCACCAGCACCAGAAGACACAGTTAGCCAAATTAGCTCGCTATCTAGTCAGATTCAGCAGACTGCTGACGGTATGACATTGCTTGCAACGAAAACAGAGCTTAACAGCGCTAAAACCGAGTTGCAATCTGGTATCACCACAGCTACCAACAAAGCTAATACAGCCCAAAGCACAGCTGCCAACAATGCTAAAACGATTAGCACACACACGACACAGATTTCAGCACTTAATACAGGGCTTTCTGCTAAAGTCTCACAGACTGACTTCAACACACTAAGCGGTCGTGTGACAACTGCAGAAAACAACATTACGGCTAAAGCTAACGAGTTGAGCAGTAAGATTAGTAGTTTAAATGTTGGTAGTAAGAACTATTTACCAACGTCACGAGTAATCAATCGTGGCTGTAGTAATTTCAGTTACAGTAAAACGTCTAAGAGCTGGACAATGACAGTACCAGCAAGTTCAACGACTTTTGGTAATGGTATCACGTTCAACACAAATGGTCTTAATATTCTTTTAAATGGTGGCGAAACGCTATTCTTTGGCTTGATGATAAAGGCAAATAAAACATGTTCTTTTAACTACGACATTAACAACGCCCTGTCTGGTACAGCGTCAAATGATAACGACGATAGAAGTAAGCAAGCGTGGTCACCATCCAACAAAAGCATTCCAGCAAATGTTTGGACGAGGGTTTGGTTTAGCTATACTGCTAAGGCTAACGTGCCAATTACAGAAGCTAATTCTAATTTTGGTATTGTCAACAATACCGAAGCAATCACTGTTGAAATCAAAGAGGTTATGGTTGCTAAGTCAAACGTACCTGTTGATTATCAAATGCCTGATGCTGATTTTGAAGCTAAAGATTCTGAACTTAAACAGACAACAGACTCAATCAAAGCCAGCGTATCTTCGTTGGATAAATCAACAGTTAAGAGTGCTAGCTTGACTATTAATACAGACGGAATCGTCATGAAAGCTGGCAAGTCAACAACTGATGTTGCTAATGCGATTGGTTCTTATTTTGCTGTTAACCAAAACGCTATCAACTTATTCTCTGATAAGATAAACGTCAAAGGTAGCATGATTGTTGATGGTGCCATCACAAGCAACAAGATAGCCAGCCAATCGATTAATACGGCACATTTGAACGGTAAAATCATTACTGCTGACGTGATAGCCACAGGAGCGATTACAGCAAATGCCATTAAAGCAGGAGCGGTAACTACCGACAAGATGACAGCGAACAGTATCAATGGCGACCGTATCACAGCTGGCACATTAGATGCAGCCAAAATCAAAGCTGGTAGCATTACAGCTAGTCAAATTGCAAGTGGCACAATTACCAGCGCACAAATCAAAACAGGAACAATTAGTGCAGCGAATATAGCTGCAGGTGCGATTACCACAGATAAAATAGCTGCTAATTCTATTAATTCAAGCAAAATTGTATCAAGTGGTATTACAGCGAACGTTATCAAAGGTGGTAAATTACAATCACTATCTAACGCAACTAATTTTGAACTTGATACTGGTAAGCTTTTTTACAATAACAACAACACTGGTATTTTTCGTGTTCAAGCAAACGCTAGTACAATGGGACTTAAATTTTCAAATACTAGTATCACAGTTAGTGGAACTAGCCGAATCTTATCGCGAGTTATTTTAGGCGGTGACCGTCGTGAAACTTCACTAGATGACGGAAAGTGGGACCAAGGTGGGTTTACTGGTATTGTGGCTGAAACAATCAACGGTGTTGATTCTAACGCTCACAGTCAAGCTGATACTTTACGTGTGATTGGAGATAATATTTATTTCACCCACAGTTACAACTACGACGCTCAAACAAAAACAAGTGCACAAGGTTGGAAGATGGAAACGTTCAGCCCTTTTTCAAGTTATGCAGGAAATGTCGTCTTGAAACCGTACGGTATTAATTATCGTCAATCAGACATCATCACTGGTGATGTTCGTTTAGATAACGGGGATGGCTCTGGTTATTGGGTGCGAGGATGTATAAGGACTTTAAGAAACTGTTTTCAACATTATCTCAACGGTGGAACAACATCAGGTGCTATGAATGCAATACGAGATGCTTTAAAAGAAATTTCAGGAGTTTAATATGGATAAAAATCAATTAATTATTAATGAATTACTACAAAAACTAGCCACTGCGCAATATGAAGCAGTACAATTACGTGCTGAATTAACAATTGCTAATCAGCATAACAGTGAACTTGAAGACAAGTTAGCTGCACTAATGCCTAAAGACAATTTGAAAGGAGGTGATGAATAATGAGAGCATGGAACGTTGTCGGAAAATACCCAATTTACACTGATGGAAAAGTAACACACACAGAAATCACACTAGCTACTTTGTCAGGTAGTTACGGCACATTTACTGAACGTGTCGTAGGTAACCACACAGGGAAAACTAACGATGAACTTATTGAATTAGCTCGTGATGCTTATTTCAAAACCGAATATGCTGATAAAGCTATGCCAGAGGCAGTACAAAAAGTTGATGAGATGTCTGCGACAGTCGAACAAGCTAATAAAAAACTGACTGAAGTCGAAACAGCTATTTCTAGTTTAAATACTTTGGTTAAAACTGTTACTCAAGCAGTTGAAGAAGCTAAAGAAGAAACAGCTAAAAATGTTAAGTTGGTTAAAAATGCGACTGAAAGCATTACACAATTAATGGAAACATTGTCTTTATTAGAAACGCCAACTGAAGACGTCGAAGAAGATGGAGGACAATCAAATGAAAATTAAATGGTCTGAGAAAGCAATTGATACTTTTGGTAGATTTTACGCAGGTCAAATTTCGATGGGGTGGCTTACACTTGATGAAGTCCCTGCTCAATTTAAGGAACGTACACAGTATTATGTTGACTTAGCTAACCAAGAGCGAGAAATGCAAGAACCTTAGAATCGAGGTTGTAAGATAGATATGTGGAAACCAGAATTTTTAAGCATGATTTTAAGTGCGTCAGTCTCAGTATTGACGCTCTTTACTTTTTTTCAATCTCGCATGACTAATAGCGAACGTCGCACTACAATTCTTGAAGAAAATGCAAAACAGCGTGATAAAGAACTAGTTGAAATTAAAAAACGTTTAGATAATCACGACAAACAGAATGAAGCACTTATTCGACTAACTACCGAAATCACCAATCTGAGTGAAAAAGTCGAAAAAATCGATACTAAATTGGAGGAATTATCATGACAGTTATTTTAATTGCTGCAACAGTTGTAGCACCTATTATTTCAGCACTTGTGAATGTTGTGAAAGAACAATTTGGATTGAACGGCAAGCTTGTTTCTGGGCTTGCTATTTTTATTGGTATTTTTGTGGGACTTGCATATTCCTTTACTATTGTTCACGGGCAATATGCTGAATATTGTTGGGGCGGTCTGATTGCTGGCTTGTCAGCGATTGGCTATTACGAGATTGCCTTTAAAAAAGGAGAAAATGATGAAAAATAAAATCAATGGTGTATTAGTAGCGTTTGTAACTTTAGCTAGCTTATTATTGCAGTCTACGGCTTATGCCGCAGTTGGTGACCAAGGCGTTGACTGGTCACGCTATCAAGGCGCTAACGGTATCTTCGGTTATGGTCATGATAAGTTCGCAATCTGCCAAATCGGTGGTGTCAATGGTGGCGGTATGTACGGACAAACAACATATGAAACGCAAGTGGCGTCAGCAATCGCACAAGGTAAGCGTGCTCATACTTATATTTGGTATCAGGTTGGCGGAAATGCTAGCTTAGGTGAGCAAGTATTAAACACATTCTTACCACAAGTTCAAACGCCGAAAGGTTCAATTGTGGCACTTGACTACGAAAGTGGCGCTAGCCCTGACAAGCAAGCGAATACCAACGCAATCTTGCATGGTATGCGCATGATTAAAGCAGCAGGCTATACGCCTATGTATTACAGTTACAAACCTTATACAGTAGCTAACGTGTATGTCGACCAAATTATTCGTGAGTTTCCGAATTCACTTTGGATGGCGGCTTATCCGAACTACGCAGTAACACCAACGCCAAATTATAATGTGTTCCCATCAATGGACGGGGTGGCAATTTACCAATTTACGTCGACATATATTGCTGGAGGACTTGATGGTAACATTGATTTGACTGGGATTACGGACAATGGCTACACTAAGGGCAACAATCCCGAAACCCAAACACCAGCTATCAATCAAGGCCAACAAGCGGACAATACACCTAAATCTGAAATCTCTGCAGGAAACCAAGTTAAAGTCAAATTCGGGGCCAATAACTGGGCAACTGGTCAAGCTATTCCAAATTGGGTTAAAGGCCGTACATACAGCGTAGCGCAAGTGTCTGGCAGTCGTGTATTGTTGTCTGGTATTAATTCATGGATTAATAAAGCAGACGTGGAAATTATTTCAGTTTCATCTGCGCCAATTCAAGCGCCAGCAACTAGCACGTACACGGTACAATCTGGTGACACACTTTCCAGCATTGCTGCTAAGTTTGGTACTAACTATCAAGCGCTAGCAAGCTTGAATGGTATTTCAAATCCTAACCTTATCTACGTTGGACAAGTATTGCGTGTCAACGGTTCAGCAAGCACTGGTTCAGTTTACTATACAGTACGAGCAGGCGATAACTTGTCAGCAATTGCTTCACGTTATGGCACAAGCTACCAATCAATCGCTAGTCTTAACGGTCTTGCTAATCCTAACTTGATTTACGCTGGTCAAACGCTTAAAATTAAATAAACACTTTAACACGCCCTCAGCTCTTGCTGGGGGCGTGTTTTGCGTTTATTGCTAAAAGAAGCTTTGGAAGCAGAATTTAAAAACGGAACATATAATCATAATTGGAATAAATTTTATCCACCTATTTTTGAAAATTTACAAGAAATAAAACTTGAATACTGTAATTCAGCAAAGAAAGTACACATAAGAATGGCAGATATCATAGCAAATCAAGCTTATTATTTGTCTAAAAGTGGGAAAATTAATGAATTAAAACAAAAAATGATTACACATTTTTTACCATAATTATCGGCTGACTAACGTATGCTAGCTCTATAATTTCTGTAGTGGGTAAAATCCTGCTAAGAAATTATAGAGCTTTTTATTTGCAAATAAAATAATAGAGGAGTAGACTTAAGGCATCAAATACTTAAGGAGTGTATCTATTATGTCAAACTATGAAGAAAAAGAAGCAGAAGCATTAGTAAAAATTGCAGATGTTTTGAACAAACTGGATTCAAATTTAGAAGAATTAGATTCTCTAAATGAAGATGCAAAAAAACATAGTATGAGAAAATGGCTTGTTGAGAAAAAAGCCATGCATGAAATTAAAAAGATTGTACACGAAGCTGGTAAGTATGAAAAGTACGATGAAAAAGAACTACAAAAAGAAATTGAACATGTAGAACAATATATGTAAAAGAAAATATTAAAAAGAAGAGTGTGCAGTCCCTTTTTTGTGGCTCTTTGTCAACTGTAGTGGGTGGCAAAGTTAAGCTCTAGCGAGAACAAATGATGTTCTCGCTTTTTTGCTGTTCAAAGCGATGTAAATACGTTTTTTTAAAGTTGTCAAAGTTCCTGTAACCAAAAGCGCAAGTGATAAATTGGATATATTGGATATATTGTTACATACTTATGATTCTGAATGTTGGGTGAACGTTGGAGGTAACCATTCCTTCCTAGTCATTGAACCTCTTAGGAAGTTGTAAGGTAGCTCCTCATAGCTCAGACCTAAGACGACTATCAGCTAATAAGTTGCATATATTTGAAGCAGAGCGAAGGCTCATTTAGTTAGTTGTTTTAAATTTGTGATAAATCCGTATTCCTGAAGGGGTATGTGATGGAGATCTAACCTTTGTTAGCTCTTTTTTTATTGTCGTTAAAACGGACTTATCACTAAATTGTGGTTATAACAGCAGTGCCTTAAATATTTAAATTTTGGGGCAAATTTGGGGCATAAGTTTGAAACTTTTGTGTTTTTACCTTCAAAAAGCAATATAGTTTCTATCTTATAAATGCTTATTTTTCAATGTTTCTTACTATTATATATCAATGAAATATCATCATCTAAAACTCAAAAAGTTCTTGATAAATAATTTAAAAAGCCTACCGTATCAAGCCACGCTTGGTACGGGGCTTTTTTTAGCTTTTGAGAAAAAGCAAAGCTAAGATAAGGTTAACTGAAAAATACCTATAATAACTTAGAATTATTTTATAAGTTAGGCTCTGATTCAAGAATTGTGTTTGGTTTTCTGGTACAATAGAAGAAAACGAGAAAGAAGAGAAAGATGACAAAGTTAGCGACGATTTGTTATATTGATAACGGTGAGGCACTTTTGCTTTTGCATCGTAATAAAAAGCCAAACGATGTTCATGAGGGAAAATGGATTTCGGTTGGTGGTAAACTTGAAGCGAGTGAAACGCCTGATGAATGTGCCAAACGTGAAATTTTTGAAGAAACGCATTTTACAGTTAAGGAAATGGATTTTAAAGGTGTGATTACTTTCCCTGAATTTACGCCAGGTCACGATTGGTATACCTACGTCTTTAAGGTGACAGATTTTGAAGGTGAATTAATCTCTGACGAAGAATCACGTGAGGGTACTCTTGAGTGGGTTCCTTATGATAAGGTGTTATCAAAACCAACTTGGGAAGGTGACTATGAAATCTTTAAGTGGATTTTAGATGATGTGCCATTCTTCTCAGCTAAGTTTACTTATGATGACAAGCAACGCTTGGTAGATAAGAGTGTTACTTTTTATGGTGATAAGTAGTCCTTATTGAAGTTGTCTGAAGAGAGGAGTTTTTATGGATCGTCATCAAGAAAAGAAATTTACGGAGTCTTGGTTTTTTAAATGGGTTTTAAACAGTCAAGCTACTGTGGCAGTTATGGTCACTTTTCTTGTCTTTTTGACCCTTTATTTGTTCACTAAGATTTCATTTCTATTTAAACCTATTTTGTCTTTTTTAGCCATCATCATGCTTCCTTTGGTGATTTCGGCAATTCTTTACTATCTGATTAAGCCTTTGGTTGGATTGATTGAACGACGTGGTGTTAATCGAACGGCTTCAATTTTCATTGTTTATGCTATTATTGTGGCTCTACTTATTTGGGCGGTAGCAAGTTTTATTCCTATGATTGAAGGACAATTAACCTCATTTGTTGAGAATTTACCTGCTTATGTTAAAAGTGTCAATGTTGAAAGTTCTAAACTTTTGAAGAGCCCTTGGTTGACTAATTATCAGTCAGAATTGCAGGACATGCTAGCCAATATCAGTAATAAAGCTGTCGATTATGCAGAAAGCTTTTCTAAGAACGCTATTGATTGGGCATCAAGTTTTGCCACCGCTATTGCTCGCGTGACCTTAGCTATCATTATGTCACCATTCATTCTCTTTTATTTCTTAAGAGATAGTCATAAGATGAAAGAGGGGTTAATTAAGGTACTTCCGACTAGAATGCGTCGTCCAACATCACGTATTCTTGGGGATATCAACAAACAACTTGCTGGTTATGTTCAAGGTCAAGTAACTGTGGCGATTGTTGTTGGGATTATGTTTACAATCTTCTTTAATATGATTGGTTTGCGTTATGCGGCAACTTTTGGTATTATTGCAGGCTTCCTTAATATGATTCCATATCTTGGTAGTTTCTTAGCCATGGTTCCTGTTGTGATTATGGGGATTGTTCAAGGACCAATTATGCTGATTAAGATTCTTGTGACCTTCGTGGTTGAACAAACGATTGAAGGGCGTTTTGTGGCTCCTTTGGTTTTGGGAAGCAAGCTAAGCATTCATCCGATTACCATTATGTTTATTTTGCTAACATTTGGCTCAATGTTTGGTATTTGGGGAGTTTTCCTAGGAATTCCGGTTTATGCCTCTATTAAGGTGATTGTTAAAGAAATTTTTGACTGGTACAAAGCTGTCAGTGGTTTATATGAAGAAGAGTTAATTGTAGAAGAAGGAGGAGAAGAATCAAAAGATGTTAAATAGTGAAAAAATGGTTGCCTCAATCCAGAGTCAAGATTTGGAGCATGCTAATAAATATTTTAAACGAGCTTTGAAAGAAGACGATGCTGAGACTCTTTTGGAATTGGCAGAGTATCTTGAAAGCATTGGTTTCTTGCCACAAGCAAAAGAAATTTATTTGCAAGAACGTGAAGATTATCCTGAAGTTAATATCAATCTAGCTCAGATTGCGACTGAAGATGGTGATATCGAAGGTGCTTTCTTGTATCTTGATGCTATTTCGCCTGAGAGCGATACTTATTTGTCTGCTTTGCTTGTTATGGCAGATATCTACGAAATGGAAGGGCTAGCTGACGTTGCGCGTGAAAAACTTCTCCAGGCTAGTCAGATTAGTGATGAACCTTTGGTTATTTTTGGTTTGGCTGAAATCGAAATGGAACTTGGTAATTACAACCAAGCTATCAAAGAATACGCTAAGCTAGATAATCGAGATATTCTTGAATTGACTGGTGTGTCAACCTATCAACGTATCGGTCGTGTATATGCTAGTCTCGGAAAATTTGAAGCAGCTATTGAATTTCTTGAAAAAGCTGCTGAGATTGAATACGATGATAATACTGTTTTTGAATTAGCGACAATTTTGTATGATCAAGATGAATACCAAAAAGCAAATATTTACTTCAAACAATTGGAGACAATGAATCCTGATTTTGAAGGGTATGAGTATGTTTATGCACAATCTCTTCATGAAGAAAATAAAACTGAAGAAGCCCTTCGATTGGTTCAAAAAGGTTTGGCTAAAAATGAATTTGATACTAATCTTTTGCTTGCAGCATCACAATTTTCATATGAATTACACGATATCAAACAAGCAGAAAGTTATCTTTTGAAAGGAAAAGAAGTAGCTGTTGACGATGAAGATGTCTTGATGCGTTTGACAAACTTATACTTAGAAGAAGAACGCTACGACGATGTTGTAGCTCTTAATCGCGATAACATTGATAATGTGCTTACTAAATGGAATATTGCCAAAGCTTACCAAGCTCTTGAGGCTGATAAAAAGGCTCTCAAAATTTATGATGATTTAGCAACTGACTTGGTAGACAATCCAGAATTCTTGCAAGACTATGCCTATATTTTGCGTGAATTTGGCTACGCAGATCGTGCTAAGGATGTGGCTAAACGTTATTTGACTTTGGTTCCAGATGATGTCAATATGGTGGAATTTTTAAATGAAGATGAATTTTAAGAGTCTTTTGGCTAGTAACCTAATAACGGTTATTATCATTTTTGTTTTGCTATCATTCTTTGATCAAAGTGGTGAACCACTTCGCAATATTCTTGTGGTATTTGGTGGTTTTATCTTGATGACCATCTATGATTTTGTCAGAACAAGACGAAAAAAATAGAGTAAAAAGCGCGACAACTTCGTCGTGTTTTTTCTTGTAATTTTCAAGAATGTTTTTAATCTTACTTTAGAAAGATAAAGAAAAATTTCACAAGAGAAATTTCACAAACTTTTCGTAAAACTATGGTATAATTGATTAATATTTGTGAAAAATAAAAATTTGTGATTTAGATTTGACTAATTTTATCGCCAGATTTTCTTGAAATTGTGATATATTGGAACTTTAAAAACTGTTCTTAATTAGTCATCTAAAGACATATAGGAGATAAAATGACTGAACAAAAGCAATATGGGGCTGATTTGGTAGTGGATAGTCTCATCAACCATGACATTGACTATGTTTTTGGTATTCCTGGTGCTAAAATTGATCGTATTTTTGACACTCTTGAAGATAAGGGACCACAGTTGATTGTAGCTCGTCATGAGCAAAATGCTGCTTTTATGGCACAAGGGATTGGACGTATTACAGGGACACCTGGCGTTGTGATTACAACAAGTGGACCTGGAGTTTCAAATTTGGCGACAGGATTGGTGACCGCAACGGATGAAGGGGATCCTGTTTTAGCGATTTCAGGTCAAGTAAAACGTGCCGATTTGCTGAAACGGTCTCACCAATCTATGAAAAATGTGGCAATGATGGAACCAGTTACAAAATATGCTGTAGAAGTTCATGAGCCAGATACTCTCTCTGAGACAATTGCTAATGCCTATCGTGTGGCAAAGTCAGGTAAACGTGGTGCAAGCTTTGTTTCCATTCCACAAGATGTGACTGACAGTTTGGTTTCCGTAAAAGCAATCAAGCCATTAACAGATCCTCAATTGGGTTCTGCGTCAGTTGGTGATATCAACTATTTAGCGCAAGCTATCCGAAATGCCGACTTGCCAGTTCTTCTTCTGGGAAATGGTGCTTCAACGCGTGCAGTTACAAAGTCTATTCGTAAGTTATTGGATGCTGTAAAATTACCAGTTGTTGAAACTTTCCAAGGGGCAGGTATCGTATCGCGTGAACTTGAAGAAGACACTTTCTTTGGACGTGTTGGGCTTTTCCGCAATCAGCCAGGTGACATGTTGCTTAAAAAAGCTGACCTAGTTATTGCTATTGGTTATGACCCAATTGAGTATGAAGCCCGAAATTGGAATGCTGAAATTTCAGCTCGTATTATTGTTATCGACGTTGCGCAAGCTGAAATCGATACTTATTTCCAACCAGAACGTGAATTGATTGGTAACATTGCGGATACGATTGACTTGCTCTTGCCTGCCGTTAATGGTTATGTTTTGACAAAAGCATCAGTAGATTATTTGCAAAATCTGAAGAAAAATGTTGTCGAAGATGTCAAATTTGATCGTAATTCCAAGGAAGGTTTGGTTCACCCGCTTGATGTTATTGATGTCTTACAAGAAAATACAACAGATGATATGACTGTCACTGTTGACGTTGGTAGTCACTACATTTGGATGGCACGTTATTTCAAATCATATGAAGCTCGTCACCTGCTCTTTTCAAACGGCATGCAGACCCTTGGAGTTGCACTTCCTTGGGCAATTTCAGCTGCTCTTGTTCGCCCAAATACAACTGTTATCTCTGTATCTGGTGATGGTGGTTTCCTCTTCTCAGCGCAAGAATTAGAAACTGCAGTTCGTCTTAATTTACCAATCGTTCACATTATCTGGAATGATGGTAAATACAATATGGTTGAATTCCAAGAAGAGATGAAATACGGTCGTTCTTCAGGCGTTGATTTTGGTCCTGTTGATTTTGTGAAATACGCTGAAAGTTTTGGTGCTAAAGGTTACCGTGCTGATAGCAAAGAAGGTTTTGAAGCGACCTTCAAAAAAGCTCTTGCTGAAGCAGCCAATGGTCCAGTTCTTATCGATATTCCAATCGATTACAAAGATAATATCAAACTTGGTGAAACAATCTTACCAGACGAATTTTATTAAGCTTGCAATTTAACGAATTTGGCAATAAAATATTAATGACAGTTAATTTTTAATGACGAAAGTGAAGGAGAATATGTCAGAAGCAATTAAACTTTTTCAATATAATACCTTAAGTGCCCTAATGGCTGGTCTTTATGGTGGTACCTTAACCATTGGTGAGTTACTAGAGCACGGTGATTTGGGAATCGGAACACTCGATTCTATTGATGGAGAGTTGATTATTCTAGACGGTAAAGCCTATCAAGCTATCGGTTCAAACGGGAAACCTGAAATTGTTGAGGTTTCTGATGATGTCAAAGTTCCTTACGCTGCAGTTGTTCCTCATCAAGCTGAAGTGATTTTCAAACAACGTTTTGAAATGACAGATGCAGAGTTGAAAAAACGTATCGAATCGTATTATGATGGTGTGAACTTGTTCCGTTCGATTAAAATTAAGGGGACTTTTTCTAACATGCATGTTCGCATGATTCCCAAATCTGCGCCAAATACAAAATTTGCAGAAGTTGCAACACGCCAACCCGAATATTCACGTGAAAATGTCACAGGGACTATTGTGGGTATCTGGACACCTAAGATGTTCCACGGAGTAAGTGTTGCTGGTTATCATTTACACTTTATTTCAGATGATTTAACCTTCGGTGGTCATGTGATGGATTTTGTGATTTCAGAAGGTGTGGTTGAAGTAGGACCTGTTGACCAACTTGATCAACGTTTCCCAGTTCAAGACCGCAAATACCTTTTTGCAAAATTTAACATGGACGAATTGAAAGAAGACATCAAAAAAAGCGAATAAATCGTCTAGTTATCGCATATGAAAAAGGCACATTTCTAAAAACGAGTTTATCTTTTTTTAGCAATGTGTTTTTTTACGGATAAAAATGAGGTATAGAGTTGATTTTTACTTATATTTATCCTAAAATAAAAGACGTTGTGCATGTGAATCTTGTATCAAGAATTGATAGAATTATAAGAATTGCATGACGATTTCAAACAAATAACAGGAGAATGTATGGATATTTTTCGAAAGACCCCGATGGCGCAAAAGACAAGCCATTTGCAACGACGCCTGGGGCTTGCTGAACTTATCTTTTTAGGGGTAGGTTCGATTGTTGGGACTGGGATTTTCACGATAACAGGAGTAGGCGCTTCTCAATATGCAGGACCTGCGATTACTATTTCAATTATTATTGCTGCTATCTGTGTAACCATGTCAGCTTTATTCTTTGCAGAATTTTCTTCAAGATTGCCTCATTCAGGTGGTGTGTATCGCTATTTGTATACTGTTTTTGGAGAGTACCCAGCTTGGATTGCAGGTTGGTTTATGATGATTGAATTTGCAGGAGCGATTTCAACGGCAGCCTCTGGTTGGGGAGAGTATTTAAAAGCTTTCTTGAAAACTTTTGGCATTAGTTTGCCGACAGCTTTGAGTGGTCCTTTTAATCCTGCAAAGGGAACTTATATTGATATTGTTCCTGTTATCTTATTACTTTGTGTGACAGCCCTTGTTGTACTAGGGGTTCAAACGGTATTGAGATTTAATTCTATTTTGGTTATCTTTAAATTAGCGGTTTTGCTTATATTTATTGCTCTTGGTTTGACAGCAATTAATACACAAAACTGGAGTGATTTCACACCGTTCGGATTTGGTCAAATTTATGGTGGAAAAGTTGGTATCATGGCTGGTGCGTCATTGATGTTCTTTGCTTTTCTTGGATTTGAATCAATTTCTATGGCGGCTGATGAGACCAAAGAACCTCAAAAGAAAATTCCGCAAGGTATCTTCTTTTCAATTGGATTGACAACTTTGTTGTATGTTTTGGTTACTTTGGTTTTAACTGGAACTGTTCACTATACTAAATTAAATACAGCTGACGTGGTACCATTTGTTTTACGTAGCATTGGTTTTTCATTAGTAGGTAATATTGTTTCTGTTGTGGTTATTTTTACATTGGTAACGGTATGTATTTCTATGATGTTTGCCTTGTCACGTGTGATTTACAATGTCAGTTGTGATGGGCTTTTGCCTGAGCAATTCCAAGAATTAACACCGAAGAGCAAGGTTCCTAAGAAAGCAACTATATTTGTTGGGATTGTCACAATGTTCTTCTCGGGAGTTTTTCCTTTGGAAATTCTAGCTTTGTTAGTTAATATTGTGACACTTGCATACCTTATCCTGCTTGCTTTTGGGGTTATCAAACTTCGTAAAGATTTTGGTGAGCCAAAAGAAGGGGAATTCAGAGCACCTTGGGTGCCATTTTTGCCAATATTATCAATTGTGGTTTGCTTGGCTTTGATGACACAATGTAAGCTTGAGACATGGTATTGCTTTATCGTTGCCTTTGTGATTGGAACAATCATTTACTTTGCTTATGGTTACCGTCACTCAAAATTAATCGATAAAACTGAAGAATAAACAAAAAGCATTGGCTTTTAGCCAATGCTTTTTTGCAATCTTAATAGCAAGTTATTTCTTATTTTCAATGCGCATGCTATTGATTTTTTCTTCGGTTGGTGTAACGCGAAGTGTTTTTTGACCAGTGTATGTGACAAAACCAGGTTTGGCACCAGTAGGTTTGTTGAGTTTTTTAGCTTCAATCATATCGACTTGGATAAGATTTGATAGGCGAGCTTTTGAGTAATAAGCTGCTAATTCAGCGGCATCAGTCTTGACTTCATCGCTTGGGTTAAGATTGTCCTTGATGAGTACGTGACTACCTGGAATATCCTTAGCATGGAACCAGAGTTCACCTTTTTTCGCCATTTTGAAGGTTAATTCATCATTTTGCAGGTTGTTGCGTCCAACCATGATGATTGTCTTACCATCTGAAGCAAGGTATTGCTCTGGTTTTTTACGTTTGTGATGTTTATCGCGCGTGCGGCGTTTGACAAAACCAGTTTCCACCAACTCTTCACGAATGTCTTCGATATCAGAGATAGAAGCGTGACTAAGAGAAGTTTCAACACTTTCAAGATAAGTGATTGTGTGTTTTGTTTCTTCGATAAGCCCTGTTAAGTGTTTGACAGCTTCTTTTAGTTTTTGGTATTTTTTGAAATAACGCTGAGCATTTTGGTTAGGGGTCAAACTTTTATCAAGAGCAATAGTGATTTTTTCATTAGTGTAGTAGTTATCAAGTTCCACTTGGTCTTGATTGTTTGGCACCATTGAGAGATAAGTGGTTAAGAGTTCGCCTTTTTGGCGGAATTCTTCGGCGTTTTCAGTAGCTGCCAATTCTTTTTCTTGTTTTGCTAGCTTTTTGATATTTTTATCGAGTTCAGTTTGAACACGGTGAATCAAGTCGCTTGATTGTTGGTTGACGCGATCGCGTTCAGCTTTATCTTGATAGAAAACATCTAGCAACTCTGAAAGGCTGTCAAAAGTTTGACCGCTATTATTAAATGGCACCGCTGCAAATGATTTGTCAGTCATATTTGGCTGGACAGGTCGAGCAAAGAAAGCACGGAACTGTTTGAGTTTGTCATCACTAAGCTGAGCTGCCAAATTTTCAGCGGTATCACGTCCCAAACCTTGGAAAAGTTTTTGAAGATGACGTGGTGCCAAATCCTCGGTTTGTAAGATTTCAAATAATTTTTCATCTGAAACGGTAAAAGGATTTTTAGCATCAGTTTTTGGCGGTGCAATGTAAGTTGAACCAGGCAAGATTGTTCGGTAGCTGTTTTGTGAGAAACCGATATGCTTGATAGATTCGATAATCTTACTTTCAGCCTTATCAATCAAGATGATGTTACTGTGTTTGCCCATGATTTCAACAACCAAGGTGACCTTGATGTTGTCACCGATTTCATTTTTATTTGAAAAGGCGATTTCTAAAACACGGTCATTTTCAATTTGTGTGATGTTTTCAATAACCGCACCTTGAAGGTATTTACGCATAATCATGGTAAAGGTATTAGGTGTTTGAGGGTTTTGAAAGTCTGTTTTAGTAATTTGCAGACGCCCAAAAACAGGGTGGGCAGAAAGTAACAGTTTATAGTTTTTACGGTTATTACGAATGGTTAAAACAAGCTCGTGCTCAAAGGGCTGATTAACTTTTTGAATGCGTCCGTAGAGAAGCTCGTCTTGTAATTCTTTGGTTAAATGGTGTAGGAAAAAACCATCAAATGACATGATTAAAGTTGCCGTAACGCTAGCTAACCGAGAGCGATAAGAAGCTTACGACGTCTCCTTTCTAATCTCATGTTTTCAATTCTTCTATTATACCATAACCCTTGCAAAATCTGGACTCTGCGATATGGGAAAGTTTGTCCCTTACGATTTTTTTTTAATTTTTGAATGATTGTTAGAAGGTCTAGGTAATGCTTATTTTCCATTTTGACGATGGCGTAGGTTTTGATGAAAATGTCTTTTAGCTTTTTAGAGCTTGAAATGATATTGGAATTTTCAAGCAGACATTCTGCGATATCTTGACTAACAATGGTAATGCCAGTACCTTTAAGGACCTCGTGCTCAATCAGTGAGAGGTTATCGATAGAAATATGATGTTGGGTTGGCAGCTGGTTAATCTTGATAAATTCTTTTAAGAAATTGTGATAACTGCTGGTCGTGTGATAGAGTAAGAAAAGCGATTCTTCACCCTTGTCAAATTTTTCGATGAGCTCTCTTTGCCCGATGAAGGAAAATATTCTGGCAAAATTTCCAGATTTAAAAGGAATTGCGGTTAATGCTACGGGAATAAATACCATTGATTGTGAGTATGCAGAGAAGTTAGGCATTGCTATTCGAAATTTAGGAGCGCACATTCGACAGAAGATGTTGCCAACCACACGATTGCTCTATTACTAGCACTAAATCAAAAACTCTTTATTCATCGTAAATACATTGAAGATGGTTTTTGGAGTTATCAAAAAGCCGGTGAAGTAAAGCGTTTATCCTCGCAAACTTTGGTAATTTTTAGTCTTGGTCGAATTGGTCAAGCAGTAGCAAAACGTGCGAAAAGTTTTGGCATGTCAGTGATTGACTACGATCCTTTTTTGCCAGAAGAGATGGCATAAGAAATCGGGGTCAAATTGGTCTCGGTTGAGACTATCCAAGCAGAAGCTGATGTGATTAGCTTGCATTTATTTGCTAATTCGGCAAATGAGCATTTCTTTAATCGTGATTTCTTTAAGAAATTGAAAAAGCCAGTGTTGTTTATCAATGTGGCGCGTGGGAGTCTGATTGATGAAGCAGCCTTGGTAGAAGCACTTGATGAAGGTGAAGTGATTGGTGCTGGTTTGGACGTTTTAGAGAGTGAAAATCCAGACCTGATTAACAATCCTTTGCTTGGACGTGAGAATGTTATTCTAACGCCGCATTCAGCCTTTTATAGTCAAGAAAGTCTGAACACCTTGCAAGTTCAAACGGTTAAAAATGCAGTTGCCATTTTAAAGGAGTATCATCATGAAATTTGAAACGATTGAAGCCTACAGTTTGCCAGAGCGCATCGAAGCAATTACTAAATATTTGGTGTCCATTCTTTCGGTAAATGGCATAGAAGGTGAAGTTAAGCTGGCAGATGCCATCTATAACTTATTGCAGCACCGTATTTTAAAGCTCACTCAGAAGACCTCTGGCAGTAAGTTTTAGAAAATGACTCCTTGAAACGAAAAAATAATTTTGCACTGCTCAAAAAATCAGGAACAACTAAGACTGTCATTTTACACTCGCATATGGACACCGTAGGCATAGAGGATTATGGTCCGCTAAAGACAATCGCAAATGATCCAGATACTCTGATAGATTTTTTTAAAGATTATGACAATGACCCTGTCGTTCAAGAGCATGCTAAATCAGATGATTGGCTCTTTGGACGAGGTATTCTTGACATGAAATCGGGCGATGCGGTCAATATTGCAACACTTTTCTATTACATGGAACACATGGATGAACTTTCCTGTAATTTACTTGTGGTGACCAATTGTGTTGAGGAAAATGACCATACGGGTGCTATTCAAGTCTCAAGTGAACTTTTACGTTTGCGTAAAGCTGGCTATGATTTTAAAGTGGCTATCAATACAGGTTTTATTTCGCCATCATATGACGGTGATGATAAGAAATATATCTACACAGGCGCAGCTAGAAAAATGTTGACATGTTTTTACATCAAAGGGAGAGAAACGCATGTTGGCAATTGCCTAATGGGCATTGATGACACAATGATTTCTAGTGAGATTAATCTTAAAATCAATACCAACCTTGATTTAGTTGAAAAAATTGACAATGAAGATGTATTGCCAAGTTCTGTGCTTTTACAACGAGGTTGCAAGGATTTTTATAATATCCACACAAACAAGCGTGCCAATCTTTATTTCAATACTTTCTTATATGAAAAAAGTGCAGATACCATTTTGGACACCTTAATGGAAGCTAGTCGTGAGGCTGTCCATGAGGCTTCAAGACATTATAAAGAATGATTTAAGATTTATTCGGAAAGAAGTCATATTCATAGACAGATTTCACATGATATTACTGTGATGACTTTTTCGCAGTATCTAGATGTTTTGGAGAAAAAAGTTTTGATAGCCAAGCCTTGATTAGGAAGTGCTTTGAAACTATCGAATATTATGACAAACGAGAAGTTGGCTTTGATTTAATTGACTACCTTGAGGCAAAAACACAGTCTGATGAAGTAAAAGTGATTATCTTTTTAGCGCCGCCATTTTGTCCTCGCAATTATACTGACCGTGACAGCGATGTTGACCAAGCGCTTGAAAAAATGATGACAGAATTTCCTGAAGAACATTTTGTGAAACGTCGTTTTTCCCCATTTTTAAGTGATTCTAGTTATCTTGCGATGCGAGAAAGTCCAGAAGACATTGAAAAACTAAAAGCAAATTTTCCTCTGATGGATGCGATTTATCCTTTGCCAGTTGAGACGATTAGAAGTCTTGATATTCCAGCTCTTGACTTGAGCGTTTATGGTATTGGAGATCATACTTGGAAAGAGAGACTCTATAAACCTTATTTTTATCACACTCTTCCAAAGGTTATTAGAAGTTTTATCCAGCATTTAAGCTAAAGTTTGAGCTTGGCAAATAAGTGTTTTGAATAAAAATAAGAAAATTTCGAAAAGAACTTGAAATTTTCAGAATTTAGGTTATAATTATTAAAAAACACAGGAGGAAGCTAAGATATGAACATGACACAAACTCTTACAAGTTGGCAAAGTTGGCGTATGTAAAAGTTGTGTTTATGTTGTTGCATAGATACGACTTTTGGAGTACTTCTAAAAAGTATTTATGCGCTAATCTTAGTTACAAGATAAAAAAGCGTGTAGTAAGCAATTACTAGACGCTTTTCTTTTTAGTTGACTCTTTAGGATGAAAATATGCTATTAAGAAAATAGATTGTTCAACGGAGATAACAAATGAAAAATAAAGCACTTATTGGAACACTTATTGCCCTTGTCATGTTAGTAGCTGGTTCAATGATTTATGACCAGACTAAAAATGAGTCAGCGAAAAATGGAGACATCAAAATCGGTATTTTACAATATGTTACCCACGATGCTCTTGATGAAATTGAAAGAGGGATTGAAGATGGCTTAGCTGATGCTGGTTATGACAAAGCAAATGCGAAGATTACCGTTTTGAATGCCGAAGGTGACCAAAGTAAAATCCAAACCATGAGTAAACAATTGGTTCATGCTAAAAATGATGTGGTCATTGGTATTGCAACACCAGCTGCCCAAGGTCTAGCCTCAGCAACCAAAGACATTCCGGTTGTGATGGGAGCTATTTCAGACCCAGTCGGAGCAAAATTGGTTAAGAATTTGAAAAAACCGGAAGGAAACGTAACAGGAGTTTCTAACAAAGTGCCGATTAAACAAACGGTTGAGATGATTCAAGAAATTACACCAAACGCTAAGACAATCGGAGTCTTGTATGCTAGCAGCGAAGATAATTCCGTATCTCAAGTGGCTGACTTTAAAAAGTACGCTAAAGCGGCAGGTATCAACGTGATTGAATACGCCGTCCCATCAACCAACGAAATTAAAACAACCATGTCTGTCATGACTGGTAAAGTCGATGCTGTTTTTGTCCCACAAGATAATACCATTGCCTCAGCTTTTTCAACTGTTGTTAACTCAGCAAACGCTGCTAAGATTCCAGTTTATTCATGTGTGGACACCATGGTTGAACAAGGAAGCATCGCTTCAGTCGCTCAAAGTCAATATGATTTAGGGGTTGAAACAGCAAAAATTGCTATCAAATTACTTGCTGGTAAAAAAGTATCAGACGTCCCAGTTAACATCGTTAATACTGGTACCCCAACCCTTAACTTAAAAGAAGCTCAAGAACTTGGCATTACAATTCCAGATAGCATGCTGTCAAAAGCAACAGTAGCTGTCAAAGCAGATGAAAATTAGGAGAGAAGGAGAAAACATCATATGATTATTTCGTCAGTTTCACAAGGACTTTTGTGGGGGATTCTTGGTTTAGGAATTTACCTGACTTTCCGAATTCTTAATTTTCCAGATATGACGACTGAAGGGTCTTTCCCTCTTGGTGGAGCAGTGGCTGTTACTTTGATGAATCACGGGACACACCCTTTGTTAGCTACTTTGACAGGTATGCTTGCGGGTTGTTTAGCAGGTCTTGTTACTGGTCTTCTTTACACCAAAGGAAAAATTCCGACGCTTTTAGCAGGGATTTTGGTAATGACGTCATGTAACTCAGTTATGCTTATGGTTATGAAACGTGCCAACCTTGGTTTGCTTAACATCAAGCCTTTGCAAGCCTTGCTTCCATTTGCTGATAGTACAAATCTTTTGGTAATTGGTCTTTTGGCAGTGGTAATCGTCATTTCAGCGTTGATTTTCTTCCTTTATACACGTCTTGGTCAGGCTTATATCGCCACTGGTGATAACCGAGATATGGCAAAGAGCTTTGGAATCAATACTGACCGCATGGAAGTTATGGGACTTACCATTTCAAATGGTTTGATTGCTTTGTCAGGGGCTCTTGTCAGCCAACAAGATGGCTACGCTGATGTGTCAAAAGGGATTGGTGTTATTGTAATCGGTCTTGCAAGTATTATTATCGGAGAGGTGCTTTACTCAACTGGTTTGACACTACTTGAACGTTTGATTGCCATTGTGGTCGGGTCAATTTTGTACCAATTCTTAATCACAGGTGTGATTGCTCTTGGCTTCAATACCAACTACCTCAAATTATTCAGTGCCATTATCCTAGCCATTTGTCTTATGGTTCCTGTTCTTAAAAATAAATTCTTTAAAGGAGTGACCTTATCACGATGAAAAAAATTGTCGAATTAAAAAATGCAACAGTTCAAGTTAATAACGGACTTGATGAGGTCAAAACAATCCTTGACGATGTGAATTTGACCATTTATGAACATGACTTTTTAACGATTTTAGGTGGAAATGGTGCTGGTAAATCAACTCTTTTCAATGTGATTGCTGGGACTTTGATGTTAACTAGCGGAAGCATTTCAATCCTTGGAAAAGATGTGACGCATCTGCCTGCTGAAAAACGTGCTAATTACCTTGCGCGTGTCTTTCAAGACCCTAAAATGGGAACAGCACCTCGTATGACAGTGGCTGAAAATATCTTAATTGCCAAATACCGTGGTGAAAAACGTGGGCTTTTGCCACGAAAAATTCACAGTTTTACAGATGAATTTAAGAAATTGGTGGCACGAACTGGCAATGGTCTTGAAAAACATTTGGATACGCCGACTGGCCTTTTATCAGGTGGGCAACGTCAAGCCCTTAGTCTTTTGATGGCAACGCTAAAACGTCCAGAGCTACTTTTACTTGATGAACACACAGCAGCTCTTGATCCCAAAACAAGTGTGTCATTAATGAATCTGACAGATGAATTTGTGACGGGAGATCAGTTGACGGCGCTCATGATTACACACCACATGGAAGATGCTCTGAAATACGGTAATCGCTTGATTGTCATGAAAGACGGAAAAATCATCAAAGACCTCAATCAAGACGAAAAAGCCCAAATGGCAATCGCTGATTACTATCAATTATTTGAATAAAATGAAACGCCCTCGGGCGTTTTTTTGTACCTTGAGTGACTTTTCCAAATCATAAAGAAGAAAAACTGCTGAAAATATGTTACAATTAAATTGCTGTAATTCGACTTGCTAACCTTTTTGGAGGCGAGGACCGTTAGTAAAAGAAATAAGCAAACTTGGTTTGCACGTATAAAAAAATAAAATGAGGAGAAAACATCGTCATGAGCGATATTAAAATTATTGCCCTAGGTGGGGTTCGTGAAAATGCAAAAAACCTCTATGTGGTAGAAGTTAATGACTCAATTTTCGTTTTGGATGCTGGACTGAAGTATCCTGAAAATGAGCAACTTGGTGTGGATGAAGTCATTCCGAACCTTGATTACCTAATTGAAAACAAAAAACGTGTGCAAGGGATTTTCTTGACACACGGGCACGCCGATGCTATTGGAGCTTTGCCTTATATTTTGCAAGAATTCAAAGCGCCAGTCTTTGGTTCACCACTTACTATTGAGTTAGCGAAGCTCTTTGTTAAGAAAAATAACAACGTTAAGAAATTCAATAATTTCCACGTTATCGACGCTGAAACTGAAATCGAATTTGCCGATGCGACAATTTCATTCTTCAAAACAACTCACTCAGTTCCTGAAAGTTTAGGGATTGTAGTTGGTACCGATGAAGGAAACATCGTCTATACAGGTGACTTTAAGTTTGACCAAGCGGCGCGTAAATATTACCGTACTGACTTGGGACGTTTGACTGAAATTGGACGCGAAGGTGTACTTGCCCTTCTTTCTGATTCTGCTAATGCTACAAGTCACGTCATGACAGCAAGCGAAGCAGAAGTTGCTGCTGAAATGTATAGCGCTATTGCTGACGCTGAAGGTCGCGTTATCATTGCTGCGGTTGCTTCAAACCTTGTGCGTATCCAACAAGTCTTTGACTCAGCTGCTGAATATGGTCGTCGTGTAGTCTTGACTGGTTTTGACGCTGAAAACATTGTTCGCACAGCGATTCGCATGAAACGTCTTCGTTTGGTTGATGAAAAATTAATCATTAAACCAAAAGACATGCACAAATACGAAGACCATGAATTGATTATTCTTGAAGCTGGTCGTATGGGTGAACCAATTAATGGTCTACACAGGATGGCACTTGGTCGTCACCGTTATATTCAAATTAAAGATGGCGATTTGGTTTACATCGTTACAACACCAAGTCTTTCAAAAGAAGCAGCAGTTGCGCGTGTTGAAAACCTAATTTACAAAGCTGGTGGTACGGTTAATCTTATTACGAAGACACTTAATGTCTCAGGTCATGCCAATGGACGTGATTTGCAGTTGATGCTTAACCTTCTTCAACCGAAATACCTTTTTCCAGTTCAAGGTGAGTACCGTAATTTGGCAGCTCATGCTGAATTGGCACAAGAAGTGGGAATGTACCCTGAAAACATCTACATCGTCAAACGCGGCGATGTTATGGTTCTTGGTAAAAATGGTTTCAACCATGAAGGTAGTGTACCAGCAGGGGATGTCATGATTGATGGTAATGCTATCGGTGATGTCGGAAACATCGTTCTTCGTGACCGTAAAGTCTTGTCAGAAGATGGTATCTTCATCGTTGCCTTGACTGTTAATAAACGCGAAAAGAAAATTGTATCAAAAGCAAAAATTCACACACGTGGATTTGTTTACGTTAAGAAGAGCCGTGATATTCTTCGCGAATCAGCTGAATTGGTTAACCAAACCGTTGAAAACTACTTGGAACAAGATAGTTTTGACTGGGGTGAATTAAAGGGAGCTGTCCGCGATGAAGTGGCTAAATTCCTCTTCGACCAAACCAAACGTCGCCCAGCTATCTTACCAGTCGTTATGGAAGTGAGATAAGAAGATTATTGAAGTTGAGACAGAAGTTCTCAACTTCTTTTTTTATTATGATGAATCGTAGTGGTTGACTGGGATTAAAATGATTATTTTTTCTTGTTTTTTTAAGCTTAGCTTGTTATACTATAGCCCGAGGTAATTTGTTAATGCTTAGAATTCTAGAAAGAGAGGATAGGTATGAGAACACTATTTAAGATTATCTTTTTCATTCCAAGCCTCATTATTAATATTATCTGGAATTTTTTCTGGGCTATTATCAAGACAATCATTTTGATTGCGATTGTGTGTTTTGGTCTGCTTTATTATGCCAATAACAGTAGCTCACAGTTAGCAAATTCCATTTTAGATGCTGCTAATAGTGCGACAGCTTATTTTCAGGATAATAAATATGATATTGCTAAGAATTTAAAAGATTTATCGACCGATGATTTCACGCATTATTCTGGTGCGCGCTGGTCAAGTAATTCAGCAACGGTTTATATTAAAACGACCAATAAAACTTTGGTCAATGCTTATGAAGAAGCTATCAATGCTTGGAATGCGACGGGTGCTTTTACCTTTACGCTTGTGAGTGATGAAAGTTCTGCTAATATTGTGGCGACGGAGTATTCTGATGCTAGTTCCAAGGCGGCTGGACTTGCTGAGACAGAAACCAATGCTCTGACTAATCAGATTACACATGTGGATGTTAAGTTAAATACCTATTATTTGCTTGACAATGATTATGGCTACACACACAATCGTATCGTCTACACAGCAGAGCACGAATTGGGGCATGCGATTGGGCTTAACCACGATGACAATGAAGAATCTGTCATGCAGTCTTCAGGATCATACTACGGCATTCAAATGGTTGATATCCAAAAAGTGCAATCGATTTATAATCAATAGTAATGAAATCTGCTCATTTGAGCAGATTTTTTGATATTATCCTAGTTTAACGAGTGAGGATTTGTTAAAATAGACATATGATTATTTTACAAGGAAACAAAATTGAACGCTCATTTTCGGGCGATGTCTTATTTGACAATATTAATATTCAAGTTGATGAAAAAGACCGCATCGCGCTTGTTGGGCGAAATGGTGCTGGTAAATCAACGTTGTTAAAAATTTTAGTCGGTGAAGAAGCACCAACATCAGGTGAAATCAATACAAAACGTGACTTAAGTTTGTCATATTTGGCGCAAGATAGCCGTTTTGAGTCAGAAAATACCATTTTTGATGAAATGTTGCACGTTTTTGATGATGTGCGTGGCATGGAATCTCGTCTTCGTAAGATGGAAATGCAAATGGCTGAGCTAACAGGCGATGCCTTTGATAAATTGATGTCAGATTATGACCACTTATCAGAAGAATTTCGTGTTAAAGGTGGATTTACTTACGAGGCAGAAATCAAAGCCATTTTAAACGGGTTCAAATTTGATGAATCGATGTGGCAAATGAAAATTTCTGAGTTGTCTGGTGGGCAAAATACTCGCTTGGCACTTGCTAAAATGTTGCTTGAAAAGCCTGAACTTCTTGTACTTGACGAACCAACTAACCACTTGGACATTGAAACCATTGCTTGGCTTGAAAATTACTTGGTCAACTATCAAGGCGCTTTGATTATTGTCAGTCACGACCGTTATTTCCTTGATAAAGTTGCAACAGTGACGCTTGATTTGACAAAACATTCGCTTGACCGTTATGTCGGTAATTACTCAAAATTCATGGACTTGAAGGCTGAGAAATTAGCTCTTGAAGCTAAAAATTACGAAAAACAAGCTAAGGAAATTGCTAAGTTGGAAGACTTTGTGCAACGTAACCTTGTTCGTGCTTCAACGACAAAACGTGCCCAAGCCCGCCGCAAACAATTAGAAAAAATGGAGCGCTTGGACAAGCCATCGGCTGGACAAAAATCTGCCAACATGACTTTCCACGCTGACAAGGTGTCAGGAAATGTCGTCTTGACAGTTGCTGATGCGGCAATTGGTTATGATGACCAAATTTTGTCTGAACCAATCAATATTGATGTCAAGAAATTTGATGCCATTGCCATAGTTGGACCAAATGGTATTGGAAAATCAACTTTGATTAAATCAATCGTTGGTCAGATTCCATTTATCAAAGGAACATCAACTTACGGTGCCAACGTAGAAGTGGGTTACTATGACCAAACACAATCAAACTTGACTCATACCAATACTGTACTTGATGAGCTTTGGAATGATTTCTCAACAACACCAGAAGTTGAAATTAGAAATCGTCTTGGTGCTTTCTTATTCTCAGGTGATGACGTTAAAAAATCTGTCAGCATGCTTTCAGGTGGCGAACGAGCTCGTCTTTTGTTAGCAAAATTGTCAATGCAAAACAACAATTTCCTTATCCTTGACGAACCAACCAACCACTTGGATATTGACAGTAAGGAAGTTCTGGAAGATGCCTTGATTGATTTTGACGGCACGCTTTTATTTGTCAGCCACGACCGTTATTTCATTAACCGTGTAGCGACAAAAGTGCTTGAAATCTCCGAAGAAGGCTCAACACTTTACCTTGGTGATTACGATTATTACCTTGAGAAAAAAGCAGAGCTGGAAGAATTAGCACGCTTGAAAGCTGAAGAAGCACAAGAAAAAACAACAGTTGTCGTTGAAAAAGCGCCAGCTAATGATTATCAAGCTCAAAAAGCCAATCAAAAAGAACTTCGTAAACTCACACGCCGAATCACTGAAATTGAAAATCAATTAGAAGAAATTGAAGCGCGAGAAGAAGAACTCAACCAAGCCATGCTTGCTACAAACGAAGCAAGTGAGTTGATTGATTTGCAAAAAGAACTCGATGAACTAACTGAACAACAGGAAAATATCATGCTTGAATGGGAAGAACTCAGCGAAAAGGTTGAGGGTTAAAATACTAGTAATCTCGGCAGAAATGTCGGGATTTTTTGTTTTAAAAAATCAATAGCAGGCTATTGATTTTTGTCTTTAAAGTTTTATAATAGTCTTGGAAATAAAATGAAATGTTTAGCAAATCTTAAAGAGTGCCTGCTGGTTTTGAGTGGCATTTTTTGAAATTACTTTTTTATTGTTGGAGGTTACTATGAATCCTAAAAATGCTCCATACGGTTGGCTTGTTAAGCGAATCGCGCATCGTTTGGAACAAAATATGAACAATTTTTTAAAACCTTATAACATTACGATTATGCAATCTTGGGTTTTGCTGTATTTAAAAGACACCAAGGAATGCTGTACTTATAAGGAATTGGAAAAAGAATTCGAAGTGTCACAACCAACTATGGCGGGAATTATTTCGCGTTTGGAACAAAAAGAGTTGGTTACTAAGGTTCAGGATGACAAGGACAAGCGTGTCAAGAAAGTGCGCATTTCTGATAAGGGGCTTGATTTAATTGTACTTGTATGTGATCATTTGCAGGAATCCGAAGACGATATTATCAGAGGCTTTTCTGATAAAGATCAAGAAACATTTCACTCTTTGCTCGAGAGAGCTTATTATAATGTTGTAGAAAGAGGTGACGAGAATGATAAAAACCCTTTTAGCTCAAGTCAAGGAGTATAAGACGCCATCTTTACTTGCTCCTTTGTGTGCAGCTTTAGAGGTTTTCTTCGATATGTCAGTCCCTTTTGTTATTGCTAAGTTAATTGACCAAGGGGTACAAGCTGGGAACTTGGCTGTTGCCATGAAGTATGGTATCTTGATGTTGGTTCTTGCCACATGTGGTTTAACAACTGGTTTCTTGGCTGGTAAATTCGCTGCGCAAGCCTCAGCAGGATTTGCCGCTAATTTGCGTGAAGGAATGTATGATAATATTCAAACCTTTGCCTTTTCAAATATTGATAAATACAGTACAGCTGGTCTTGTCACTCGTATGACAACAGACGTTACAAATGTGCAAAATGCTTATCAAATGATTATTCGTATCGTTGTGCGTGCACCACTGACAATCGTTGTTAGTATGATTATGTGTTTTGTGGTAGACCAACGTTTGAGTTTGATTTTCCTTGCGGCTGTCTTGATTTTGGGAGCATCGCTTCTATTTATCATGCGTAAGGCTATGACAACTTTCAATTACGTTTTCCGTAAATACGATGATTTGAATGCTAGTGTTCAGGAAAATATTTCTGCCATTCGTGTGGTTAAAGCATTTGTACGTGAAAAATATGAAAATAAAAAATTCACGAAGGCTGCTGAAAATATTTACCGTTTATTTGTTAAAGCTGAGAAAATCATCATTTTCAACGTGCCAGTTATGATGTTTATCATCTTTGGTTGTATTATCTGCTTATCATGGTTTGGAGCACAATTCATCGTTGGTGGTACACTGACAACGGGTGAATTGACATCCCTAATGTCTTACATCTTTGCCATGATGATGTCTCTTATGATGTTGTCAATGATTATGGTTATGGTTTCAATGAGTACAGCCAGTGCCGAACGTATTGCAGAAGTGCTTAATGAAAAAGCTGATATCGTGAACCCTAAAAATCCATTGATGGAAGTTCCAAATGGAAACATCGAGTTTAACCACGTGCATTTTTCATACAAACACGGTGATGGAGAAGAAGTGCTATCTGATATCGACCTTAGTGTTAAATCTGGTGAAATCATCGGTGTTATCGGTGGTACTGGTTCAGGTAAGACATCTTTTGCTAATTTGATTTCTCGTCTTTATGATGTGGATGCAGGGTCAGTCAAAGTTGGTGGACACGATGTTCGCGAATACGATTTGGAAGTTCTTCGTGACCAAGTAGCTGTAGTGCTTCAAAAAAATGTCCTTTTCTCAGGAACTATTCTTGATAACCTTCGTTGGGGGAATGAAAATGCGACTGACGAAGAATGTATGGAAGCTTGTCGCCAAGCTTGTGCAGACGAATTTATCGAACGTTTCCCTGACAAATACAATACATGGATTGAACAAGGCGGAAGCAATGTCTCTGGTGGTCAAAAACAACGTCTTTGTATCGCCCGTGCATTGCTTAAAAAACCAAAAGTTTTGATTTTGGATGATTCAACAAGTGCCGTTGATACTGCCACAGATGCCAATATCCGTCGTTCATTTGAAGAAACAATTCCAGGAACAACAAAAATCATCATTGCTCAACGTATTTCAAGTGTGCAACACGCTGATAAAATTTTGGTTCTTGATGATGGTAAAATCTCAGGCTTTGCTAGCCACGATGAGTTACTACAAACAAACGCTATCTACCGTGAAATCAATGAGGTTCAACAACAAGGTAGCGGTGATTTTGATGAGGAAGGAGGTAATAACTAATGTCTCAACCTAAAAAAGAAGTGAACAAACAAGCCACACTAAAACGTGTTTTGGCTTATATGATTAAGAATTATAAATGGCGTTTCATGGCTGTTTTCGTCTTGATTTTGATTGCTGCGCTTTGTATGGTTCGTTTTAGTTTGTTCATGCAAACCTTGATTGATAGTTATGTCACACCTCTTTTGGCTGCTAAAAATCCTGACTTTTCTGGTTTAGCACATGCTATTTTCCAACTAATCATTATTGGGATTATTGGGGTAGCAAGTACTTACACTTATAACCGTTTGATGGTTTATGTGGGGCAAGGAACAATGCGTCATATTCGTATTAACCTCTTTACGCACATGGAAAGCTTGCCAATCAAGTACTTTGATACGCATGCTCACGGGGACATCATGTCAATCTATACCAACGACGTTGATACCCTTCGTCAATTGATTGGACAAAGTATCCCGCAAGTGGTCAACTCAAGCTTTTCGATTTTGACAACTTTTGTCAGCATGTTAGTTCTAAATGTGCCATTGTCAGCCATGTCAGTCTTCATGGTTATTGTTTTGCTTTATGTGGCTCGTAAAATCGCTGCGCAATCTTCAAAATATTTCCATGACCAACAAAATGACCTCGGTCGTGTTAATGGTTTCATCGAAGAAATGATGGATGGTCAAAAAGTTGTTAAAGTTTTTAACCATGAAGAACGTGCTAAGGAAGATTTCCGAAAACTTAACCAAGAACTTCGTGAATCAGCTACAAATGCCAATATCTTTGCGAATATCTTGATGCCAGTTTCTGCTAATATCGGTCACTTTTCATATGTTCTTTGCGCCATGCTTGGAGCAGTTCTTGCTCTTAATGGTTATGCTGGTTTGACTTTGGGGACTTTGGTTTCTTTCCTAGCATTAAACCGTGGTTTTACTAATCCGATTACTCAAATTAGCCAACAAATCAACTCTGTTGTTATGGCGATGGCAGGTGCTGACCGTGTCTTCCAACTGCTAGATGCAGAATCTGAATTGGATGAAGGTTACGTTGAATTGGTTAATGCCAAAGAAGACGCTGCTGGAAATCTGCAAGAAGTGAAAGAATCAACTGGTACTTGGGCTTGGAAACATCCACACGAAGATGGTACAGTGACTTATCATAAACAAGAAGGTCGTGTAACTTTCACAGATGTAACTTTTGGTTATAACGATGATAAGATGGTTTTACATGATATTAATTTATTTGCGGAACCTGGTCAAAAAATCGCTTTTGTAGGTTCAACCGGTGCGGGTAAAACAACCATTACAAACTTGATTAACCGTTTCTACGATATCCAAGAAGGTAAGATTCATTACGATGGTATTAACATTCGTAAAATCAAAAAAGCTGACCTTCGTCGTAGTTTAGGAATTGTATTGCAAGACACACACCTCTTTACAGGAACTGTTATGGATAACATCCGCTACGGACGTTTGAATGCTAGTGATGAAGAATGTATCGAAGCTGCCAAATTAGCTAATGCACATGATTTTATTAAACGCTTGCCAGAAGGTTATAATACCATTTTGACAGGTGACGGAAGCAATCTTTCTCAAGGACAACGTCAATTACTTGCGATTGCGCGTGCGGCAGTGGCTAATCCACCAGCCTTGATCCTTGATGAAGCAACTTCATCAATTGATACACGTACCGAAGTTCACGTTCAAGAAGGTATGGATGCTCTTATGAAGGATCGTACAACCTTTGTCATTGCCCACCGCTTATCAACGGTTCGCAACGCTGATTGCATTATGGTTCTTGAACAAGGACGCATCATTGAACGTGGTAACCACGATGAATTAATCGCTCAAAAAGCCCGTTATTACCAACTCTACACAGGTAACGCCATTAGTGAATAACAGATTTAGACAATCTTTGGAAAATAGCAGAGCTGTTTTTCAAGGGTTGTTTTTTGTTAGCTTTTCAGAGTGATTTTCCATGTAAAACGTTTACTGTTATTTTTTGGCAACAATCACTTACGAAGAAAATTTTTTATGGTAGACTGAATCCTGTTGACTGTAAACTGGAGTTGATTGGAGAAGTGTTGGAGTAAAAAGTCCATTCAGATACTATCCTAGCGGAGGACATGTTGTTGTACGCCGACCTAGGTTGAGGGTTGATAAAAAATAAAATGAATGGAGAATAAAACACCTCGTAATTTTAAAGAAGCAATGGTATTTACGTATTTGATGTGTGAAATGATGGTTTTCGGAATGAGTATGTGGAACTTATTCGTTGCAGGAGCTTTTTCTTGGAAACATGTCTTTTTAGGATTCATTCCAGGATTTATCGTTGCTTTCATTTTAGATCCTTTAATCGTTGGTCCAAATTCTTTTTAACCATGTTTATTATTGGAACAGATACGTTTCTGATTTCCCCATTGCTAACGACTTTATCTAGTCTTTACCATATTGATACGTCAATTTCTGGTTGGATGGTTAGTGCTTATACTATAGGCTATGCCTTATTCGCTTTGGTTTCAGGGCCAATTTCAGATGGAAGGGACCACAAGAAAGTGATGGTATATGGTTGGCTAGCCTTTACGATTTCAACCTTTTTATGTGGTTTTGCAAATTCATTTGCTTTGATGCTTTTGTTTCGTTTTTTGGCTGGAATCAGTACTTCTTTTGTGACTTCTCAAGTTTGGGCATCAATTCCAGTGGTGGTTGAGAAAAAGAATATTGTTCAGGTAATGGGATATGCAACGGCTGGTTTATCTGTTTCTCAGATGGCAGGTGTTCCGATTGGTGGTTACCTTGCTGGAATTTCATGGCGTTCCCCATTCTTTACCATTTCAGCGGCTTCCTTGGTTTTATTGCTTCTTATTAATTTTTATATGCCAAAATTGGAAATTGGAAAGGGTCATAAAATCTCCTTTACAAGTGCTTATAAAAATGTTTTGACTAATAAAAAATCTGTATCTTATCTTTTAGCTTATTTTGTCTTTCAGACAGGGTCATTTACAGCAATCACGTTTATTGCGACTTGGTATAATCATAGTTTTGGTTTGTCTTTAGCTAATATTAGCACAGCGATTATTGCTATTGGGGCAGGTAATCTTGCAGGTTCGCTTTTTGGTAGTCATATTGTTAAGCGTTTTGGTTTACAAAAAACATTTAAAACAGAATTGACGACAATTGTTATTCTTTACTTGGTTTTATTACTTGTTCACCATTTTTGGGTAGCAGAGGTGTTATTGACCATTATTTATGTGAACAATGGATTTATTTTTCCATTATTTATGACAACATTGCAAAGTACTGTAGAAAATGCTCGAAGTACGATTTCATCATTATCAAATGCCGTGATGTATTTAGGAGAAACTATTGCGAGTATCGTTGGTGGTGTTTTATTTGAACAATTTGCAGGATTTTTTGGCATTGCTGTTTTTGCAGCAGTAATGATCGCTCTTTCGTTGCTATTGTATTATAGGAGCTTTTAAGAAGGTTGATAATTAATGGTTCTTTGTTGTAACAAGGTGGGCAAATGAAAAGAAATTTGAAAAAGGTTCTTAGTGATATTTTGTTTCAAAATACTGGATCAACTACTTCAATTTTAGAAGCGATAATGAATAAAACAGTTGAAGTAGAAATAATTCAAGAACGTATTATTTGCGATAGTGACTATTCTACTCAGTATAATTAGGGAGATTCTTTGGTTATGCGAGCTACAACATTAAAAGCTGGAGGTATTGACATCTCAAATAATATTGTTATTTATGATGCTGATAAAGTAAAGCAATTAGATGATTTTTGTGTTCAGAATTGTTTAATACCTATTGGTAAAATTTTTTCTGATTTAAGAAAGCCGGCATATTTAAGCAAATACTGTGATTTTTTTAATCTAACAGCTACAAAGTATCCAGTAAAAGAGTACCAATTTATTCATAATGGTGAAGTTTATTTTCATATTATTGAGTTATATTTAGAAGATAATTTATTTGATATTTTAAATGGTACGTTAATAATTTAGACTATACTTCTAAAATAAAAAGACATCTTAGATATATCAGTCTAAAATGTTTTTGTACAAACTTGGAAATTCTGTTGAAAATGGTGTGAAAGGCTTGCTTGATTTACCTCAATGATTTTGAAAAGTAGTATAATGGCTTTAAGGATGTGAAACCGTTTTTAGAAATTGAGGAACAAGTTATGAGTAATCGAACAAATGAAAAAACTGTTCAACTTGACCTTGAAACTTACGCAGCTAACGACGTTTACAAAGCCGCTGCTACGCAAAGCTCAGGCCTAAGTCATAAACAAGTCAAAGAACGTCAAAAACAATATGGTCCAAATCGACTAAAAGAAGTCGAAAAAGAACCAGTCATTGTAACTTTTATTAGGAATTTTACAAGTCTTATGGCAATCCTTCTCTGGGTAGGAGGTGCTGTGGCGATTTTATCTCATAGCGTTGAACTCGGTCTTGCCATTTGGTTTGTCAATATCATCAATGGTGTTTTCAGTTTTGTTCAAGAATACCGTGCGAGCCAAGCAACCGAAGCTCTAAAAAAGATGCTTCCTTCTTATGCACGTGTCATTCGTGAAGGGCAAGAAGACAAGGTACTTGCTGAAGAGTTGGTGCCTGGTGACCTTGTTTTGATTGAAGAAGGTGACCGTATCTCTGCAGATGGTCGTGTTATTTTTGCTACAGATTTGCAGGTCAATCAATCTGCCCTAACAGGTGAATCAAATCCTGTCTATAAAAATAGTGATGCTGACACAGATGCTCAAAAAACAGCTCTTGAATACGACAATATGGTCTTTGCAGGTACAACTGTTTCATTGGGTTCAGCCAAGATGATTGTCTCAGCGACTGGTATGGCAACCCAATTTGGACAAATCGCTCACTTGACAGAAAATATGGCTGATGATAAAAGCCCGCTTCAAAAAGAATTAGACCATTTGACCAAACAAATTTCAGTTATTGCAATTACTGTTGGGGTTATTTTCTTTATCGCAGCGGCACTTTTTGTTCACCAACCATTTGCAAAAGCCTTTATTTTCGCACTTGGTATGATCGTCGCCTTTATCCCAGAAGGATTGCTTCCGACAGTTACTCTTTCTTTGGCAATGGCTGTGCAACGCATGGCAAAATCAAACGCCTTGGTTAAAAAATTATCATCAGTTGAAACTTTGGGAGCAACTTCGGTTATTTGTTCGGATAAGACAGGGACATTGACCCAAAATGCCATGACGGTTAATCACCTCTGGCAAGTATCTGATCAGTATGATGTGACAGGACTAGGCTATGCTGCTGAAGGAGATATCCGCAAAAGTGGAGGTAAGAAAGCTGCGCTTATCGAAAGTCAACCGCTTGAACACCTTATCCGCTTTGCTCACCTCTGCAGTAATGCACAAGTTTTGCCACCTAATGACGGAAATGCTTCGTACACTGTCCTTGGTGACCCAACCGAAGCTTGTCTGAATGTCTTGGCTGAAAAAGCTGGCTTAATCCTTGAAAAAAACAAGTCTTGGGGACCACGCTTGAAAGAATTGCCTTTTGATTCAGTGCGCAAGCGCATGACGACTGTTAACCAAGTTGACAGCTTAGTCGATGGCAGTTCTTTGGTGTCCATCACCAAAGGTTCTCCAAAAGAAATGGTAGAGCTCTGCCATTTTTACAAAGACCAAAAAGGTATTCATGAAATGACGGCAGACGTTCAAGCGAGAATCTTAGCTGCCAATGATGATTTTGCTAAGGATGGTTTGCGGGTTTTGGCACTTGCTTATCGGACCTTGGAAAGTGAACGATTGACTCAAGAAGAACAAAGGACGAAAGAAACTCTAGAACACAATATGATCTTTCTTGGCTTGATTGCTATGAGTGATCCTCCTCGGGAAGGTGTGCGTGAGGCGGTTGAAAAGTGTCACCGCGCAAGTATTCGTATTATCATGGTGACAGGTGACTACGGTTTGACAGCGCTCAGTATCGCTAAGAAAATCGGTATTGTTCGTGGTGACGATGCGCGTGTTGTGACTGGCTTAGAGTTGGAAAAGATGTCTGATGAAGCCTTAAAAGAAGCGCTCAAAGGCGAAATTGTCTTTGCGCGTGTGGCACCGGAGCAAAAATATCGAGTTGTATCAGCTCTTCAAGAATTAGGTGAAGTTGTCGCTGTGACAGGAGATGGAGTTAACGATGCTCCTGCCCTTAAAAAAGCAGATATTGGTGTCGCTATGGGGATTACAGGTACAGATGTCGCAAAAGAATCGGCAGATATGATTTTGACGGATGACCATTTTGCATCTATCGTTAAAGCGGTTGAAGAAGGGCGTGCGGTTTTCCACAATATCAAGAAATTCTTGACTTATATCTTTAACTCAAATACTCCAGAAGCCGTCCCGTCAGCATTCTTCCTATTATCACGTGGCTTTGTCCCACTTCCTTTGACTGTTATGCAAATTCTAGCTGTCGATTTGGGGACTGACATGATTCCAGCACTTGGCTTGGGAGTTGAACCACCAGAACCAGGTGTGATGAACCAACCACCTCGCAAATTGACTGACCGTTTGCTGGATAAGAAATTGCTGATAAAAGCTTTTCTATGGTATGGTTTGATTGAATCATCTCTTGCTATGGGTGCATTCTTTATCACTTATCTACTTCATAATGGAAACTTAGCGGTGCTTGCAGGTTCAGGTCAATTGTACCAAGAAGCGACAACCATGACCTTGGGTGCTATTATCTTCTGTCAAATCGGTATGGTCATGAACAGCAGAACCTCTGACCAATCCATTCGCAAGTTGCAATTATTTGGTAATCCTTTGATTAATATCGGTTTAGTTGTTGAATTGATTATTTTTGTGACTCTGGTATATTTGCCTGTTTTTCATGATTTGTTCAACACAGCAAGTCTTGGTGTTTGGCACTGGCTTTACCTTATGCTCTGCCCATTCGTCATCGTAGGACTTGAAGAATGGCGTAAGAGACTTATGCGAAAGTAAGCTTATTTGGGGTGTCTGTCTTTTCCTTGACACTTTCTGAAAATCTCTGTAAAATTCAAGAGAGTTAGGGGAGAATAATGGCGACAATTAATGACTATTTAGATCACAACAAAAATCGTTCTTTTGAAGATTTTGCCTTTAATGAAGCAGATATTCTATGCTTGAATGAGCTTGGTTATTTCTGTTTTGAGGAGTTAGATGCATCGATTGATTTTTCAAAAGAAGTGAATCTTCACGAGGTCTTAATGCCTTACGTAACAGGTGAAAAACTCTTTAATCATAGTTTTTTAGTGACTGAAGAGCGCGTTAAGCTTTTGCAGAAAGTTGTGGCTTCAAAACGTTTTGTAAATTTGAATTTGTCTGATTATGTCAATGACGTTGATGCGGAATACGAAAGACAGTTTTCAGCTATGGTCTTTACTTTACCTGAAATTAATCATCATCAGCTGGTTTTTCGCGGGACAGATGATACCATGATTGGCTGGAAAGAGGATTTTAAACTGACCTATGTTCAAGAAATTCCTGCTCATCGTGCGGCTGTGGCTTATCTTGAAGCTTACCTTGAAAAATACGCTGGTAAGGTGACCGTTAGCGGGCATTCTAAAGGTGGAAATTTGGCCCTTTATGCCGTAGCCCATGTTAATGACCTGCTTCGTGAACAAATCGAAAAAGTCTATATGCTTGATGCACCCGGTTTGCAAGAAAAAGGCCTTGAAAGTGATAGCTATAAGGCGATTCGCGGGCGCGTGACGGTGATTCGACCAGAAGAGTCTATCGTTGGCATTATGCTCTACAACGACATTGACCCGATTGTAGTTAAGAGTAATGCTTCAGGCATCATGCAGCATGCCGTTACGTCGTGGCAATTTAATGAAGAAACAGGTGAGCTAATCTTAGCTGAGCGCCAAACTGATTTAAGCCAAAATCTTGAGAAGACTTTCAAGCAATGGATGAAGGAATTGTCTAGTCAAGAATTGAAAATACTTTTTGACATTCTCTTTGATACCTTGATGTCAAGCGGCATTCATAGCATCAATGACGTCACAATCGACCGAGAATTTGGTGCCAAATTAGCTACAAGCATTGCTTCCTTTTATTCTATCGGAACAGAGAAAAAGCTCTTGCTAGCTAAATCAGCTAAATTATTTTTGCAAGCTTTTGTTGGACACAGTCGCTTGGGTAACTTTAGTAGAGATAAGATAAATTTGTCGTTACCTGATTTCAATAGTCTTTTGTCACGTTTAGATAAGAAGAAATAAGAGTAAAAAAACTTGGGCTTTCCCAAGTTTTTTTGTGCGATTTACTTGACTTGGAGTTCACTCTAAGGTATATACTGTGTTAGAAAGATGAGAGGAGATGAGTTATGAATATCAAAAAAGTCAGTGAGCAAACGGGCGTTTCAGCAGATACTATCCGCTATTATGAGCGTATTGGCTTGTTGCCACGAGTGCGCCGAAATAAATCTGGTGTCAGGGATTTTTCTGAACAAGATATTGCTGCTCTTGAATTTATTCGTTGTTTTAGAAGTGCTGGCATGAGCGTAGAATCTTTGATTGAATACATGAGTTTGGTTGAAGAAGGTGAAGACACGGAAAAAGCAAGGATGAAAATTTTAGAAGAAGAACGTGAAAAATTGATTTCCCGCATTGCTGAACTCCAAGCTGCCAAAGAACGACTAGATTATAAAATTGAGAATTATAAAAATATCATTTTGAAAAAAGAAGAGAGTCTTTTTGAAGAAGGAACAGCTGATTAAGCGTTTAGAAAAGAGGATTCAACATGACAATTAAACAAACCGCAGGACGTGACCAATTGGGTGAATTTGCACCAGATTTTGCGCATTTTAATGATGACGTGCTTTTTGGTGAGAACTGGAATAGTAGCGATATTGACCTTAAAACACGTTGTATCATCACGGTTGTAGCACTTATGTCATCTGATATCACTGACAGTTCTCTTGTTTATCATTTACAAAATGCTAAGAACAATGGTGTCAGTAAAGTTGAGATTGCTGCTGTTATCACACATGTAGCTTTCTACGCAGGTTGGCCAAAAGCTTGGGCAGTCTTCAACCTTGCAAAAGAAGTTTGGAACGAAGATTAAGTGAGGGAGAAATCGATGACAGATAAAGAACTTTTTGATAGAGAAAATATCTTTGGAAAAGGTCAAGCAAATGACGCATACGCACCATATTTTGATGGCAATTCTTTCCTCAATCCCTTAGTTGATGCGGATTCACCACTTTTTCTAGCAAATGTGACCTTTGAACCGGGTTGTAGAAATCACTGGCATATTCACAAGGCTGACAAAGGCGGTGGTCAAATTCTGATTTGTACCGCAGGTCAAGGTTGGTATCAAGAAGAAGGTAAGAAAGCTGTCAGTCTTGAACCGGGTAAAGTCATTGTGATTCCAGCCAATACAAAACACTGGCACGGTGCTAAGAAAGACTCATGGTTTAGCCATATTTCGCTAGAAGTCCCAGGTGAAAATACCTCAAACACTTGGTTAGAAGCAGTAAGCGAAGAAGATTATAGCAACCTATAAAATCTAATTAACCTTTTACTCCTAAAAGCAAAAACCAATCCATCTAGTAATAACGTCCAAGAAACAGCTTGGGCGTTTTTTGATATTACTTATCGTGACAATTTCTTTTGACCATGTTAAACTAGAAATCATGATGCAAATGAAACACACGAGATTGGTGCAGACTGGCAAGTTTTTAAAACTCTTCAAAAACGACACTCAATACACCACACCGATTTTTAGAATAGACCAGAAACGAAAAAATTTACAATTTGTCATTGTCTTCAAGTTAGAAGATGATGATTTTTATGTCCTTAATCGCTCTGAAAAAGGTTATAGCAAGGATTTAAAACGTATTAAGGTGTTTGCAACATCGATGCTTTACAATGCCATGATGTCTGTCCCAATTAAGGCGCGTGAGACGATTCAGATTTTGCAGGTACCAAGTGATAAAAAGTTGCTGAAGGCTTACGTGACCTATTACGATAAGGCAAGCATTGATTGGTTGTGCTTTGGCAAGAAAGCTAACCTAGACGATGTTTATGATCCCTTTCGTGATGCGCACTCGGCGCTTTTTCACTCAGATGATTCTGACAATGCCATATCTTATGATGATTATCAGGGTATTCAGGATTTCCATCCTTTTTCACTTTTAGATAATCAAGCCGTTGCTACTCCATGTTTTTACCAAGACCCGAAAAAAAACAAGCAAATTGCTCTGCAATTGATGGGCTGGTATTATCATGGGCAGCAGCTCAAAATCAGTTGGAAACCCGACAATCAGCACAATGCACGCTGGCGCTCGTCGGTTGTAGCGATTGACCGAAAGACTCGCCGTTATTTTTTTCAAGGAAATATTTATCAAGAAAAAGGAACTGACCCCGTCTTTTTAGAGAATCTTTTATTTGATTGTGATTTGAAAAATAGCAGAGCAGCAAAAGCAGAGTTTGACAGATTTATTCAAGAGATAAAAGAACAAGAGCGCGAGGCTTTGCTAAAGCTGCGCTGACAATCAAAGAGGTTTTTGAGTCCGCTTTTTATTTGTGCTATAATATTTTCTGACTGAAAACAATATTAGAAAGTATGAAAATGACAGATATTGACATTGAACGTTATCATGAACTAGCTCAACAAAAACAAAAAGAACACCGCAAATTTTTAGCAACACTCAAGAAAAAAGCTCCTAAAAATCTTGATAAAATTACTCAAGAAATTCACACAGAAGTTTTTAACGAGATTGATTGCACAAAATGTGCTAACTGCTGCAAAAGCTTAGGTCCTCTGTTTACAGAAGCAGATATCACACGCATTTCAAAAGTCTTTCGCATGAAACTTAGCGTATTTGAAGACATGTACCTTCGTGTCGATGAAGACGGCGACAAAGTCTTTCAATCAATGCCTTGTCCATTTTTAGGCGATGACAACCTTTGCACCATTTACGACGTCCGACCAAAAGCATGCCGTGAATTTCCGCACACAGACCGCAAAAAAATCTATCAAATTAATAACCTAACCATCAAAAACACCCTTTTCTGCCCCGCAGCCTACCTCTTTGTTGAAAAACTCAAAGAACGATTGGAAGGGAAATAAAGATTTAGAAAGTATCTCATTTTGAGGTGCTTTTTTCCTATCCCTTACTACGTCTGGTTTTTCATGAAAGCGGTAAAATTTACAATCAAATTAATGTACTTTATTTGAAAATCATAGTAAGCTTACAGTATTCGAAATAGAGGAGGGCAGTTATGTTTTTAGCATGGAATGAAATGAAACACTCGAAGCTGCGTTATGGATTAGTGGTTGGAGTGATTTTCTTGATTGCTTACTTGGTCTTTTTCCTGACGGGTTTGGCTAATGGTTTAGCCCAGACCAATCGCTCGGCGGTTGATTCTTGGAAATCTGATTATGTCATTTTAAATGAGCAAGCTAATAAAAATCTGCGCATGTCACGCTTTTCAGTCGACTTAAAAAATGATGTTAACGCTGATAAAATGGCAGAATTGACACAAGCTTCTACGACAATTAAAGACAAGGAAAAAAATAAAATTAATGTCAATTTATTCGCGATTAAGCAGGATGAATTTCTACGTCCGAAGTTGAGTGAAGGAAAGCTTTTCTCAAAAACAGGAGAAGTCGTCGCTGATAGTAGCTTAAAAAAATCATATCAATTAAAAATTGGTGACAAAATTACTCTTGGAGATAGTACTAAAAAGCTAACTATTACTGGTTTTACAGATAATGCGAGCTTTAATGTTCAGCCAGTCCTTTACATGACAAAAGAAACACTGGCAAGCGTCCTTGCGGATAATGCTCAAGTAAATACAATCAGTGCTCTAGTGATTCGTGGCAAGGTAAATCAGGTTCCTAAAGAGCTTGAGAGCATGACCACATCAACGTTTATTGAAAATCTTCCAGGTTATAAAGCTCAGAATCTGACTTTTTCCTTTATGATTGGCTTTTTGATTGTGATAGCAGCGATTGTCATTGGAATATTCATCTATATTTTGACACTGCAGAAAAAAGCAATCTTTGGTGTTTTAAAAGCGCAAGGCATTTCTAACGGCTATCTATCACGGATGGTTTTCGCACAGACCTTTATTTTAGCCATATTAGCGGTTAGTCTCGGCTTAGCGTTAACCCTGCTCAGTGCCGTTTTTCTACCAACATCAGTTCCGTTTCAGGTAAATCCACTCTTTTTTGCAGGAATTAGTGTGCTGATGGTTCTTATTGCCGTTTTTGGTGCACTTTTCTCAGTGGTAAGCATTGTCAAAGTTGACCCTTTAAAGGCAATCGGTTAGGAGATAATTATGACAGCAATTGAATTAATCAATATCAAAAAATATTTCAAAGATGGTCCAGATCAAATTGAAGCTCTGAAAGAGACAAATTTGACGATTAACAAAGGTGAATTTGTTGCCGTTATTGGCCCGTCAGGTTCTGGAAAAAGTACTTTTTTGACCATTATTGGTGGCCTGCAATCACCGTCACAAGGTGAAGTGAGATTGAACGGCCAAGCTTTTAGCCAGAAAAAAGAAAAAGCGCGTGCTAAGATGCGTTTTGACCAGATTGGCTTTATCTTGCAAGCTTCCAACCTAGTACCCTTTTTAAAAATCAAAGATCAGCTACGCTTGGTTGACAAGGTTGATAAGAAAAAACAGCGCGAATCGATTGACAGCCTTTTTGACCAGCTGGGTATTGCCAGTATCGCAGACAAATATCCTGAGGAAATTTCTGGCGGGCAAAGGCAACGAGTGGCGATAGCCAGAGCCTTGTATAATGACCCAACGATTATCTTGGCTGATGAGCCAACAGCGAGTTTGGACACTGAAAAAGCCATGGAAGTTGTCAAAATTCTAGCCGACGAGGCCAAAGAAAAGAATAAAGCAGTCTTAATGGTTACGCACGACAGACGTTTAGTCTCTTATTGTGACCGATTGTTGGTCATGGAAGACGGCGTTTTACGAGAAGAAGAGATTGCTGCTTATCAGTAGTAATTTGTCTTGAGATGCGATGTGTGATATAATGAGGTCAAATCTTACCGATTCAAAAAAGGGTCGTTAGTAAAGGAGACGTCATGATTACTTTTTTCTTACAAATGCGTCGGACATTGCGTGTCTTGTGGTCAATCTTTAAGGATGATGAAACCAGAGGAATTGCTGGTGTCACTGCTGTTTTATTGCTCAGTGGGACACTTTTTTATGCAAATGTAGAACATTTTACTTATTTGGATGCCCTTTATTTTTCATTTACAACTTTAACAACGATTGGCTACGGGGATATTTATCCCGTTACAGCAGCTGGAAAGATTTTTACCATGATGTATTCAGTTGTCGGATTAGGGGTTATGGGGAGTTTTCTAGCTGTTGTGGTTAAAAAATTGGGTCAATTGGATAAAAAAAAGTGAGAGAAGACCTGTGATTTATCGTGATTTATTGTTTGATTTGGACCATACTTTGCTTGATTTTAACGCGGCAGAAGATGTTGCTCTGACAGAACTTTTGACAGAGGCGCACGTGGATGATGTTGAAACTTACAAAGAAGTTTATATTCCCATGAATCGTAAACTTTGGAATGATTTAAGTTTGAAAAAGATTACCAAAAAAGAATTGGTTGACACCCGTTTTTCTCGTTTATTTGCGCATTTTGGACATGAGGTTGATGGACATGCCTTTGCTATGCGCTATCAAGATTTTCTTAGCCAACAAGGTCAGACTCTTCCTGGGGCAGATCAGTTGTTAGACCAGCTAAATCAAGAAGGTTACCGCATTTTTGGTGCAACAAATGGCATTACCAAGATTCAAACTGGTCGCATGGCTAATTCAGGGATTAAAGATTATTTTGAACACGTCTTTATCTCTGACGAAGTTGGTTATCAAAAGCCAGATAAAGGCTTTTATGACGCCATTTCTGGAGCCATTTCACGATTTAATCAGGAAAAAGCTTTGATGATTGGTGATAATTTACTGGCGGATATTCAAGGTGGCAATAATGCTGGCATCGATACTGTCTGGTATAACCCAGATAAAAAAATCAATCACACCGTAGCTAACCCAACCTACACCGTCCATAACTATCAAGAATTGCTAAAATTATTACGATAAAAACCAAAGCTAGAAGTTTTAACTTCTAGCTTTTATCTTTAATAATCGATTTTACGTTCTTCTGTGATAAGTTTAGCCATTTGTTCGGGGTTAATAATTTGAATCTGATGGCCAGTTTTTTCAATCATTTCTTCAGCGCGAAGTGATTTTACCATTCGTGCAATAGTCACTGAGTGCATGCCTAGGTAGCAGGCGATTTCTTGATAGGTAAAGAAGGTATTTAAAGCTAAATGACCTGATTCACATGGCTCAGCTTGGTCAAGTAAGAAGCGGCAGAATTGGACCAAAGCAGGTTCATTTTTACTGCTGTGAAAATGTTCCATGAGATAAATATGATTTTCGGTCAATGTATTTAACATCAGGCTAACAACTGATGGAAATCCTAGCAAGTCTTGAAATTGACGATTAGAAATGCGGTAAGCCACGCAAGGCGTTTTGGCAACAATTGAAAAAGATTTTTTCCCGTAATAGTTCAAATGCAGATTGTTCATCAATGGAACAAAGCCGACAAATTGTCGCTTTTTAAAGTATAGATAAGTTGTTTCTTTGCCATCACAAGAAATAGACGAAAGAGCACAGATGCCTGAAGATAGAATATAAATATCACCGCTTGTTTCGCCAGTGACGGACTGTGCGAGATTATCTCCCTTTTTAAAGGTCACACGTTCGCCGTATTGATAAAGTTCTGTAATATCTAGTGTAGAGTGCATAATTACCCTTTCTAAAATTAACATAGGCTATATAACTATATAGTTTACGTTAAAAAAGCGTTTTTATCAAGCCAAAAAATCAGAAAAAGAGCTTAAAAATATCTTGATAATGATTTTTAAAATGACTATTTTTGCGCCAAATAAAGGTAAAATCATGACTTATGGTAGAAATATCCAAATTAATTTTTTGGAGTTTACCTGCAGAAATTTCTTTTTGAACCACGCTTTGATAAACAAAACTAATTCCCAGATTTTTTTGGACCAGCTCGCAAATGGTATTTAGATTACCAATTTCAGTGATTTTATGGAAATCAGAAATGGTTAGATTGGCTTCTTTGAGCATGATTTCAAGTATTTCACGGGTACCGGACCCTTGCTCGCGTACGATGATAGGATAGGCTAGTAGGTCTTCTAAAGAATAGCTTCCGCTTGCTAGGGGTGAGTCGGGAGAAGCGACCGCGATGAAAGATTCTGTGCGATAAGGCAGAAAATCGTATTTTTCTTTTGAAAAGAAACCTTCGATCAAGGCAAAATCAATCTGTCCATTATCAATAGCTTTTAACAGTGTCTCGGTATTATCCACCAGCATTTTGACTTGGAAATTCGGGTGATTTGCCAAAATATCCACTAAAGAATCGGTCAAAACATACTCGCCAATGGTCAAAGTAGCCCCAAAATTTAGCGGCTGTAAATCTTGCTTGAGCTGTGTCTTGAAATGCTTAATATCTGTGTCCATAGTCGTCAGCAAATCAAGCAATTCTTTGCCACTTTGTGTCAGCCGACATTGCTTGCCAGAAAAGGTAAAAAGCTTAGTTTGATACTCTGTCTCTAAAGTTTTGACATGCTTAGTGACTGCAGGTTGAGTGATATGCAATTCTTTAGCAGCTTGGGTAAAATTAAGCGTTTCGCAGACTTTCATAAAGGTAAAAACACGGTAATCAAGCATAATAATCTCCTATTATTTTTTTTTATTATATCATAATAAATCATAATTTTACATTATAACTTGTCCAGGTTATAATATTTTGTGAAAAGGAGTTTTTATTATGATGACAATTGAGAAAAAATTGCCGGGAATTATGTTTTGTGTGATTCTGGCTTTACCAGCCTGGTTTTTAGGGCATTTATTTCCACTTGTAGGAGCGCCAGTATTTGCAATTCTACTTGGGATGGTTGTGGGGAATTTTCATAATAATCGCACCCAAACCACTGATGGTATTGCTTTTACATCAAAATATATTTTACAAGCAGCGGTTGTTTTATTAGGTTTTGGTTTAAACTTAACACAAGTTTTTAAAGTTGGGACACAGTCATTGCCAATTATTATTTCAACCATTGCAGTCTCGTTGGTTGTAGCGTTTTTATTGCAAAAATGGCTAAAATTGGATAGTAATATAGCAATCTTGGTTGGTGTTGGGTCATCTATTTGTGGTGGCTCAGCTATTGCCGCAACAGCACCAGTTATTAAAGCAAAAGATGAAGAAGTCGCAAAGAGTATTTCGGTTATCTTTCTTTTCAATATCTTAGCGGCACTAATTTTTCCAACGTTGGGAGAATTACTTCACCTATCTAACCAAGGTTTTGCGCTTTTTGCGGGAACAGCTGTCAATGATACGTCATCCGTTACGGCGACCGCGACAGCTTGGGATGCTGTTCACGGGTCAAATACCTTAGACGGTGCAACAATTGTGAAATTAACGCGCACATTGGCCATTATTCCGATTACTTTAGGACTGTCAATCTATAAAGCCTATCAAGATTCAAAAAATGGCAGAGCTAACCAAACGACTTTCCAATTGAAAAAAGCTTTTCCAATGTTTATTCTTTATTTCTTATTGGCTTCGATTGTCACGACAATTGTCAGCGGTTTAGGAATTGATACGGTTATTTTTGATAATCTTAAGACACTTTCAAAATTCTTTATTGTCATGGCAATGGGAGCTATTGGTCTTAACACGAATCCTATTAAACTTATTAAGACTGGTGGACAAGCTATTGGATTGGGAGCTACGTGTTGGATAGCTATCACCTGTGTCACTCTCTGGATGCAACATCTTCTAGGGATTTGGTAATGAAAATGTAGGAACAATGTTTGTAACTATTCAAGCATTGTTTTTCTTTTTTAAAAAATGATAGCGTTTACTTGAAATCGTTTCCTTAAGTGCTATAATGACCTTGAAAACCTTAGTTAAATTTTATAAATAAAGACTATTAATCTAATGGTTAACAGTTGTAAGGCATGGAATTTAGCAACGATAAAGGAGGAAAAGGTACGATGGCATATAAAACAACCTATCCTTATACAAACGAGATTCTTGCGACTTTTGACAATGCAACGGATGAAGCGTTAGAGGAAGCTTTGGCAAATGGGCATGCGCTTTATAAAAAGTGGCGTGCTGAAGGTGGCTTAGCAGAGCGAAAAGCTCAATTGCGTAAGATTGCTGAGCTGCTACGTCGTGACGTTGACAAATACGCTGAAGTCATGACAAAAGACATGGGAAAATTGTTCGTGGAAGCTAAAGGCGAAGTGGACCTCTGTGCAGAAATTGCTGATTACTATGCTGATAAGGCAGAAGAATTTTTGAAACCACGTCCACTTGAAAACATTAATGGTGATGCTTATTACATCAAGCAAGCGACAGGTGTTTTGGTAGCCGTTGAACCATGGAATTTCCCATTCTATCAAGTCATGCGCGTCTTTGCGCCAAACTTTATGATTGGAAATCCGATGATTTTGAAACATGCTTCAATCTGTCCAGCATCAGCACAAGCATTTGATGATTTGGTTTTGGAAGCAGGTGCACCAATTGGCGCATTCAAAAATCTCTTCCTTTCTTATGACCAAGTTTCCAAGGCTATTGCAGACCCACGTGTTGTTGGGGTTTGCTTGACTGGTTCTGAACGTGGTGGTGCTTCTATTGCAGCAGAAGCGGGAGCAAATTTGAAAAAATCATCTATGGAACTTGGTGGTAACGATGCCTTTATTATCCTAGAAGATGCCGATTTTGATTTGCTTGATAAGACCATTTTCTTTGCTCGTCTCTACAATACTGGTCAAGTTTGTACCTCATCAAAACGTTTTGTCGTTGTTGGTCAAGAAAACTATGACAAATTCGTTGATATGGTGGTCAAACATTTCAAATCAGCCAAATGGGGTGACCCAATGGATCAAGCGACAACTTTAGCACCGTTGTCATCAGCAGCCGCAAAAGAAGAAGTGCTTGGTCAAATCAAATTAGCTAAGGAAAATGGTGCAACTGTGGTTTATGGTGATGAACCAATTGACCACCCAGGAAACTTTGTCATGCCAACTGTTTTGATAAATGTCACCAAAGAAAATCCAATCTACAATCAAGAAATCTTTGGTCCAGTTGCTTCTATCTATAAAGTTGATACTGAAGAAGAAGCTATCGCGCTTGCCAATGATTCTAGCTATGGTCTTGGTGGTACCGTCTTTTCAAAAAACCTTGATCATGCCAAAGAAGTAGCTGCCAAGATTGAGACAGGGATGTCATTTATCAATTCTGGTTGGACATCACACCCAGAAATCCCATTTGGAGGCGTTAAAAATTCAGGTTACGGTCGCGAATTAAGCGAACTCGGCTTTGACGCTTTTGTCAACGAACACCTGATTTTTGTCCCAAATGATTAACCAGCTCTCCTTTTATTAAATCCCATACACGAAAACCACTTCCTGAGCCTCGGGAGTGGTTTTTCTTTTCCTAAACGTCCTAGCAAGCAATGCAACAGCCTTTTTGCTATAATAAAATCATGAATGAACTGATTAAACATAAATTGGAGTTGCTGCCAGATAGCCCTGGTTGTTATATCCATAAAGATAAAAACGGCAAGATTATCTATGTCGGAAAAGCCAAGAATCTCAAGAATCGTGTGCGCAGCTATTTTCATGGTAGCCATAATACCAAGACCGAACTCTTGGTTTCTGAGATTGAAGATTTTGAATACATAGTTACTGGGTCAAATACCGAAGCTCTGCTTCTTGAAATCAACCTGATTCAAGAAAACTTGCCAAAGTATAACATCAAGCTAAAAGATGACAAATCTTACCCATTTATCAAAATCACGGTGAATGAACAGTACCCACGCTTGATGATTACCCGACAAATCAAAAAAGACGGTGCCATGTATTTTGGTCCCTACCCTGATTCAGGGGCAGCGACAGAAATCAAACGTCTGCTAGACCGCATTTTCCCATTTAAAAAATGTACCAATCCAGCTAATAAAGTTTGCTTTTATTACCATTTAGGTCAGTGTAAAGCTCATACCATCTGTCATGTGGACCATGATTATTTTGTTGCCATGGCGCAAGATGTGAAGAATTTCTTGAATGGTCAAGATAACAAAATTGTTGATGGCTTAAAAGAGAAGATGCAAAAAGCTTCTGACATGCTGGAGTTTGAACGCGCAGCAGAATACCGTGATTTGCTGCAAGCCATCTCAACTCTTCGTACTAAACAACGTGTCATGAATCAAGACATGATGGACCGTGATATTTTTGGGTATTATGTCGATAAAGGCTGGATGTGTGTGCAGGTTTTCTTTGTTCGCCAAGGAAAACTCATTCAGCGTGATGTCAACATGTTTCCTTACTACAATGACCCAGAAGAGGATTTCTTGACTTACGTCGGACAATTTTACCGCGACAGCAAGCATTTTATTCCAAAAGAAGTCTTTATTCCTCAGGACATTGACGGAGAATTAGTTAAAGCAGTTGTTGATACCAAAGTCATCAAACCACAACGTGGTGAGAAGAAGCAGCTGGTAAATCTCGCGACAAAAAATGCGCGTGTCAGCCTGCAACAAAAATTTGACCTGCTAGAAAAAGATATCCGCAAAACACATGGCGCTATTGAAAATATTGGTGAATTGCTCAATATTCCAAAACCAGTGCGCATTGAAGCCTTTGATAACTCAAATATTCAAGGAACAAGCCCAGTTGCGGGGATGGTTGTCTTTGTAAATGGAAAACCAAGTAAGAAAGATTACCGTAAATTTAAAATTAAAACCGTTGTCGGCCCAGATGACTATGCTAGCATGCGTGAAGTCATTTATCGTAGATACAGTCGCGTGATGAAAGACGGATTGACTCCGCCAGATTTGATTATCATCGATGGTGGTCAAGGTCAGGTTAATGTTGCGCGTGATGTCATTGAAAATAAACTTGGACTCGATATTCCAATCGCTGGTCTGCAAAAAAATGACAAGCACCAAACGCACGAACTACTCTTTGGTGACCCATTAGAAGTGGTCGAATTGCCACGAAATTCTGAAGAGTTTTTCCTCTTACAGCGTATCCAAGACGAAGTTCACCGATTTGCCATTACTTTCCACCGTCAACTCCGTTCTAAAAATTCATTCTCATCAAAACTCGATGGCATTGCTGGGCTTGGTCCAAAGCGCAAGCAATTACTCATGAAACACTTCAAGAGCTTGCCAAACATTCAAAAAGCAGACGTGGATGACATCATCAACTGTGGTGTCCCACGAAACGTTGCCATAGCTGTTAAGGAAAAATTGGCTGAGAAGAAGAAATAGTAAGGAGATAATCGTGGTAGAAAATATTTTAATACTAGGGAATGGCTTTGATTTAGCGATGGAACGAAAAGCCAGTTATGAAGATTTTTTAAGGTTTTTAAATTCATTATCTTTTTTACTATATTGTCAAAAAGCTTATAATCAACAAATTGATGTTAAAAATTATGATTTTTTCTTAAAAGATTTTGATGATATTTTGGGAGATAGTGAAAGTGATTCAGAGGAAGACTTTCAGAATGAACTTGAGTTTTATAACTCAAGTTCTGATACAGTAAAATCTGATAAAGTTAAATTAGGTATTCTATTAGACTGTCTTTCAAATTATTTTAATGACAAGAAAATCCGACTAGTACCTTTTTTTGAAAAAAATAGGAATTTTAAAGCTTATAGTGAATCTGAGGGTGGAAATTTTAGAAGAGATTTATTGTCGAATCTGAAAAGTATCAGAGAAGAAAAAGGTGATATTGAATCAAAGTATTTTTTAGATGCTGACGTTATTGACGACTTAATTCAAATGGCTGGTACTAAAAATTACGAATGGTTGTTAAAAATCAGAAGCAATCTTTTTTTGATTTTATAAATGAAATTAAAGATAAACTTGGTGAAAAATGGTCAAGTATTGAGCTTATTATTTCTGATATAGCAGAAGCTATTGCTTATGTTAAAAAGCATTTAGAAGAGAATAGTCAAATTATTGAATGGAAGTCTACTCATGATTTAACTAAGTTGAAAAAGAAATTCATCACTAAGTCAAACTATATTGCATTTAAGGTTGTGATAGCACGTCTAAGTGGCTATAGATTTATATATACGGATAGTGGTTGGCAACAAATCGTTGATGTGTGCAATGAAGAATGTATTCAAGCACTTGATGATTTAACGTATTATCTGGAGTTTTATTTAACTTATCTTGATAAATTAGATTTTGATTCTGAACAAAGAATCGTTAAACAAGACAGTAGTTTAAATGTTGTTGGAGGGCTTGAAAAAGCAAAAGTGTTAACATTCAACTACACAGATACTGCAAATAGATTATTTGGTATTCCTGAAGAAAATACTCATTTTATTCATGGAAGAATTGATTTTGCTCGTGATCAAAAATCAATTAATACTATGGTTTTTGGTATTGAGGATAAAGAGGAGAAATCTGAAAATATTAACCTTGATTTAATTTCTTATCAAAAATTTTATCAAAGAATAATAAAAGAGACAGGAAGTGACTATAGAAAATTCTTTGAAAAACCTAAAAATTCAGGTGAAACTGTTGATGATATGAATATTGTTGTTTTTGGACACTCGGTCGACCCTTTGGATAAGGAAATTTTCGAAAACTGTTTTGATTTAGCCAAAAAAAGAGTCGGAAAGTATAAGTTTATATTTAACTATTATGATGAAAAAGCTAAAAGAGAAATTGTTAATAGTTTAACTAAAATTTTAGGAAAAGAAAGAATGATATCATTAACAGCTGAACAAAAAGTTGCATTTGTAAAATGTGATGATGTCCAAAGAATGGAAAGAGAACTTTTGTAGTTGAAGTTAATACCATCTGAAAACATTCATGAAACTTTCTTTTTCTGATTGTAATCTATTTTAAACTGTGCTAACATGGATAGGGATTTTTAAGGAGATACGCATGTTTAAAAAAATGAAGCAAGGCCTCTCTCAGTTAAGTCAAAAGAGCACTTGGCTTCCAAGCATTGTGATTGTTTTGGTCGCCGTGTTACTCTTGCTTCCCCAATTAACGTCTCGTGGAGTGATTGCGGGTAGTGATTTCCTATTTCACTACAATCGTTTTTATGAGACGGCTATGCAAATTAAGACGGGTAACTTTAGTTATTTTATGTCACTGTATGGCTTTTACAGTTCAGGTCGAATTGTTAATGCTTTATATGGCCCGTATTTTGCTTATTTTCAAGGAATTTTGGTACTCATTAGCAAGAACTGGTATACCTATCAACTTTTGTCACGTTTCTTGTTGAGTGTGATTGCTGGTTTTTCGATGTATCGTTTGAATCGCAGAGCTTCTGTCAAAACGAAAATAGCCCTTGGTGTAGCAGTCTTTTACATGATGACCTTCTCGGTTCAATACTGGACGTTTAGACAAGGTTTTTCAAGCTGGGGTGCCGCTTTTATGCCGTGGTGCTTGATTCCAGCAGTTGATTTTGTTAGAACAAAAAGAGTTGAAGTGCTTCGTCTAGCAGTATCGGTTGCTGTTATGATGCAAGTCCACATGCTTAGCTGTTTCTTGTTAATCTTGGCTTATTTGCCATTTTACTTGTACGGCTTTTTCAAATCTGACAAGAAAAAAGAAGTCTTTTTCAAGGGTGTCCAATCAGTCTTGCTAAGCCTTTTATTAACAGCAAACGTCTGGGCAGCTTTGGTTGTTGTCGGTCAAAGTAATAACCTGGTTGAACCTTTCGTCAATTCAAAACTCTATATTATGACAGTTAACCAGCGTAGCATTGAATGGCTACTAACACCAAAAGCATTGGTTTTTGTGGTCTTGTATCAATTGTACTTCTCATTTAGACACTGGCGTCATTACGACACACTCTTGCGAGTGGTGACAGGGGCATTCTTTATTTTCTTGGTTTTATCAAGTAGCATTTTCCCATGGTACACGGTCAATAAATTGAATCTTCCTTTGGTAAATCTAATTCAATTTCCATTTAGATTCTTTGTGCCCGCAACGGTATTATTGTTGTTAGCGGCAGCTATGATTTTAGACAAATACTTCGATAAAAAATGGTCAAAATTTGTAGCTATTGGGCTAATCTTGGTGAATATCTTGAGCTTTGTGCAGTTGTCGCAATTGCAAGAAGAAAAGATTGATGATTATTACAATACGAAGCACCCTATTCAACGTAAAAAACATACTTTTATCTGGGGTAACCCTGCAGATGTCAGAGCAAGTTTTTATGATTCAGATAAATTCAAGCTACTAGATATCGTTTCAAAATCAACCCCAGATTATCTGCCAGCTGATAAATCAAATAAAGATAACAAGTACGTCCTATATGAAGAGTTTGTCCTTGGACATACGGATGCTTACAAAAAGACGCAAGGCGACAATGAGCTGGTATTTACTTGGACAGCTGATGCGAGTGGTTGGGCAATCATTCCAGTTGCAAAATACGCTGACACTGAGCTCATGCTTAATGGTAAAAGGCTTAGTCATAAGGACTACACTTTGTCAGGAATTGGCACGCCTACTGTTCAACAAAAAGCTGGAAAAAATACCTTGAAGATTACTTACCGCATTCGTACATGGTTTAAAGCTTTGATAGTGGTTAATATTTTATCTTGGCTTTCAGTTGTGATTTATCTCGGTATTAAAAAAATAACTTTAAGTAAGAAAGGCTAGGAAAAATCCTAGTTTTTTCTTTTTTTGTATTTGTGTATGCGCTTCCGTAGTAAATAGCTGTAAAGTCTTTTTAAAAATGATAAAATAAAAGAGCATAAAAAATTAAAAAGGAGGGTCGCTTAATGAAGTTTCTAGAATTGAACAAAAAGCGCCATGCCGTTAAAACATTCAATAGTAAACCTGTAGAATATAAAGATTTACGCACTGCAATTGAAATTGCTACCTTAGCACCTAGTGCTAACAATATTCAACCATGGAAATTTGTCATCGTCGAAGATAAAAAAGCGGAACTTGCTAAAGATCTTCCAAGTTTGAACAAAAAACAAGTTGAAGAAGCTCAATATGTTGTGGCACTCTTTACAGATACTGATTTAGTGCAACGCTCTCGTAAGATCGCTCGTATTGGGGTTAAATCATTGGATAATTCAAAACTTGGTTACTATATGGAAACATTGCCTGCTAGATATGCAGAATACGACGACAAGAGTAAAGGTGAATATCTTGCTTTAAACGCAGGACTTGTTGCAATGAACCTTGTGCTAGCTTTGACTGATCAAGATATTTCATCAAATATTATTCTTGGATTTGACAAGTCTTTGACAAATGATATTCTAGATATTGATAAACGTTTTCGTCCAGAGCTCTTGATTACTGTTGGCTACAGTGATGATAAATCTGAACCAAGTTATCGTTTACCAGTCGACGAAATCATTGAGCGCCGCTAAGAGATTTTTAACGTTTATGCACCAAATCTAGTTAAGAATTTTCGCAAAACTAGGTTTACAAATCTTAAAATATGAGTTACTATGGGTTAGTTGACTCAAATGATAAACAATATAGTAGTTTTTCTGGTAAGGAAGAGCTACATTTATGGAGGAGTTATAAGAAATGACAGTAGACTTTAAAGCAGAAGTTGAAAAACGTAAAGATGCCATGATGGAAGACCTCTTTGCACTTTTGCGTATCAACTCTGAACGTGATGACAGCAAAGCTGACAAAGAACACCCATTTGGACCTGGTCCAGCAAAAGCTTTGGAACACTTTCTTGCAATGGCTGAACGAGATGGCTACAAAACTCGTAATATCGATAACTATGCTGGTGACTTTGAATTTGGTGAAGGTGACGAAGTACTTGGTATCTTTGCTCACTTGGACGTTGTGCCAGCAGGTAGCGGTTGGGATACAGAACCTTACGAACCAGTTATCAAAGACGGACGTCTTTATGCGCGTGGATCATCAGATGATAAAGGTCCTACAATGGCATGTTACTATGCCCTAAAAATCATCAAAGATCTTGGTCTTCCAGTATCTAAACGTGTTCGTTTCATCGTTGGTACTGACGAAGAATCAGGTTGGGGCGATATGGAATACTATTTCGCACATAACGGTTTGAAAGATCCTGATTTTGGATTCTCTCCAGATGCTGAATTCCCAATCATCAACGGTGAAAAAGGTAACATTACTGAATACCTTCACTTCGCAGGTGAAAACAACGGTGCTTTCACTTTGAATACTTTTGAAGCTGGTCTTCGTGACAACATGGTTCCAGAATCAGCAACAGCAGTATTTACAGCAGACAGCACTTTGGCTGAACTTCAAGAAAAACTTGCTGCATTTGCCGCTGCTGAAAATCTTAAAGCTGAGCTTGTTCAAGAAGGTGACGCTTTCCGCGCTACAGTAATCGGTAAATCAGCTCACGGTTCAACTCCAGAACTTGGTCTTAACGCTGCAACTTACCTTGCTAAATTCTTGGATCAATTTGCTTTTGATGGCGCAGCTAAAGTTTACCTTGATACAACAGCTAACGTTCTTCACAAAGATTTCGCTGGTGAAAACCTCGGTGTTGCATACACTGATGCGAAAATGGGTGCACTTAGCATGAACGCTGGTGTCTTCAAATTTGACCGCAACTCAGATGACAACACAATCACACTTAACTTCCGTTACCCACAAGGTACTGATTCTCAAACAATCAAAGCTGAACTTGAAAAACTTAACGGTGTAACTAAAGTGACTCTTTCAGAGCACGAACACACACCTCACTATGTTCCAGCTGATGATCCATTGGTATCAACACTTCTTTCAGTTTACGAAAAACAAACTGGTTTGAAAGGTTATGAACAAGTTATCGGTGGTGGTACATTCGGTCGTCTTCTTAAACGTGGTGTTGCCTTTGGTGCTATGTTCCCAGATTACGTAAACACAATGCACCAAGCAAACGAATTCGCAGATGTTGAAGATCTTTACCGTGCAGCTGCTATCTACGCTGAAGCACTTTACGAATTGATCAAATAATACAGAAAAAAGAAGAGGATTTTTGCGTTAGCAAAAGACTCTTCTTTATTTTTAGAAAGAAGTGATTGTATGGATAGCCTTGAACAATTAGTGGCTGATATTATGGCTGATGAGCAAAATGCTTTATACACCGAGCAAGGTATTAAGCCACTTTTTACTGTTCCAAAAAATGCTCGTATCAATATTGTTGGCCAAGCTCCAGGTATTCGAGCGCAAGAATCGGGACTTTATTGGAATGACCCGAGTGGGGATAATTTACGAAAATGGTTAGGCGTTGATCGTGAGACATTTTATAACTCTGAACTTTTTGCGGTGGTACCCATGGATTATTATTTCCCAGGTAAGGGAAAATCAGGTGATTTAGCGCCTCGAAAAGGTTTTGCGGATAAATGGCACAAGCGCACCCTAGCTTTAGCACCCAATATAGAGTTACATATTTTAGTTGGTTCTTATGCGCAGCGTTATTATCTTCATCAAAAATCCTCAGCTAAGCTTACGGATACCGTCAAACACTATAAAGACTATTTGCCAGAATTTTTCCCATTGGTGCACCCATCGCCACGAAATAACATTTGGCAGTGCAAGAATCCATGGTTTGAAGAAGAAGTCATCCCAGACCTTCAAAAGCGTGTCAAAGCTATTTTAGAAAAATAGGTATTAAAAAACTCGCCAATGTTTGGCGAGTTTTTGTTGTTATTTTCCAAGACAGAATTGGGTGAAGAGTTGGTTGATGAGTTCGTCTGGTGCAGCATCACCAGTGATTTCACCAAGAATTTCCCAACAACGTGTCAAATCAATTTGAAGAAGGTCAACAGGCATTCCTAGTTCAAGCCCTTCATTGATGGCTTGCAAACTTTGCACCGCTTTTTCAATCAATGAAATATGGCGAGCGTTTGAAAGGTATGTTGCATCTTTTTCAACGATACCAGCGTTGTCAAAGAAGAGTTGGTTGATACGTTCTTCAATCAAATCAATGTTTTGATTGTTAAGAACTGAAATGCGAATCACATCATCAGGCAATTCATCAGCTTCAATTTTTTCAGGTAAATCAGTTTTATTAAGCAAGATAATGCGGTTGCTATCCTTACTGAGTTCAAGAAGAGCACGGTCTTGGTCAGTTAGCACTTCAGAGCTGTTAAGGACAAGAAGGACCAAATCAGCTTCCTCAAGAGCTTTTTTAGAACGTTCCACACCGATTTTTTCAACCACGTCATCTGTTTCACGAATACCAGCGGTATCAACCAATTTCAAAGGCACACCTTTGATGTTGACGTATTCTTCAATCACGTCACGGGTTGTTCCTTCGATGTCAGTAACAATGGCTTTGTCTTCACGGAGCAGATTGTTCAAAAGACTTGATTTCCCAACGTTTGGACGACCGATGATAGCAGTTGACAAACCTTCGCGAAGGATTTTACCACGTTTTGCAGTAGCCAAGAGATTTTCTAAAAGGCTTTGGAATTCTTGTGTTTTTTCACGAATAAGAGCTGTTGTCATTTCTTCCACGTCGTCGTACTCAGGGTAATCGATGTTTACCTCAACTTGAGCAAGGGTATTTAGAATTTCTTGACGGGTATCATTGATAAGTTTTGAAAGTGAACCATCTAGCTGTTTGACAGCAATATTCATAGCTTTGTCAGTCTTAGCACGGATGATATCCATAACGGCTTCCGCTTGAGTCAAGTCCACACGACCATTCAAAAAAGCACGTTTGGTAAATTCACCAGGTTCAGCCAGACGAGCACCTTGACGAAGAAGGAGTTGCAAGATTTCGTTAGTAACGGCAACCCCACCGTGCGTATTAATCTCAATGACATTTTCACGTGTGAACGTTTTTGGTGCCAACATGACAGAGACCATAACCTCATCGAGAATTTCATCATTATCAGGATCAACAATATGCCCGTAATTAATCGTATGTGAGGCAACTTTTGACAAATCTTTACCACGATAAACTTTTTGAGCAATAGCTAGCGCGTCAGTCCCAGAAAGTCGGACAATTCCGATAGCCCCTTCCCCTAGAGGTGTTGAAATCGCAGCAATTGTGTCGAATTCTTTTGTAATCATTTATGTCATTCCAATCTGTTATTTTCAAAAAAATATCTTATTTAATTGTAACGCAAAAAATTTTTTCAAGCAATAGAAGAGGGCTGAAAGTAAAGGATCAGAAAAGCTACTTTTGAGTAATCCATTGTAGCGAAAACACCCTAAATCATGATATAATAGTTAGTTGGAAATAGGTAATTTTTGTTTTACATATAAATTTAGGTGAGGTTGTTATGGAAAAACTTAAAAAAATGGCTGGTATTACAGCTGCTCAGTATGTGAAAGACGGCATGGTTGTTGGACTTGGAACTGGTTCAACAGCATATTTCTTCGTTGAAGAAATCGGTCGTCGTATGAAAGAAGAAGGTCTTAAAGTTGTCGGTGTGACAACTTCAAGCCAAACAACAGCTCAAGCAGAAGGTCTTGGTATTCCTTTGAAAGCCGTTGATGATATCGATGATATCGATGTAACTGTCGACGGTGCTGATGAAGTGGATAAAAACTTCAACGGCATCAAAGGTGGCGGCGGTGCTCTTCTTATGGAAAAAATCGTTGCTACACCAAGTAAAGAATACATCTGGGTTGTTGACGAATCTAAAATGGTCGACACACTCGGTGCTTTCAAATTGCCTGTAGAAGTCGTACAATATGGTGCTGACCGCATTTTCCGTGAATTTGAGAAAAAAGGTTACAAACCATCATACCGTATGGCGGATGGCGAACGCTTTGTGACTGATATGAAAAACTACATCATTGACCTTGACCTTGGCGTGATTGAAAATCCAGTTGAATTTGGTAAAGAATTGAAAGCTATGGTTGGTGTCGTTGAGCACGGTCTTTTCAACGGTATGGTTAACAAAGTTATCGTTGCTGGCAAAGACGGCGTTAAAATTTTAGAAGCTAAATAAAGAAAATTTACAGGAGATGGTTTGACTGGTTCAGCCGATAGTCTCCTGTTTGCATGTTATCGTCATTATGATTTCTAATCGATTTGATTAGGAGGTTTTGGGTGCCAACCGTAACCACCCTAGAGTAGGAAAACTATGTCAACTTTTAATCGTATTCACCTTGTCGTACTTGATTCAGTCGGAATTGGTGCAGCACCAGATGCCAATAACTTTGTCAATGCTGGTGTGCCAGACGGCGCATCAGATACACTTGGTCACATTTCAAAAACTGTAGGACTTAATGTTCCAAACATGGCTAAAGTTGGTCTTGGAAATATTCCTCGTGAAACTCCTCTAAAAACAGTTCCAGCTGAAGCTCAACCAACAGGTTATGCAACTAAACTTGAAGAAGTTTCTCTTGGTAAAGACACAATGACTGGTCACTGGGAAATCATGGGTCTTAACATTACAGAACCATTTGATACATTCCTAGGTGGATTTCCAGAAGAAATTTTAACTAAAATCGAAGAATTTTCAGGACGTAAAGTCATTCGTGAAGCTAACAAACCTTATTCAGGTACAGCAGTTATCGATGACTTTGGTCAACGTCAAATGGAAACTGGCGAGTTAATCATCTACACATCAGCTGACCCAGTACTTCAAATCGCTGCTCACGAAGATGTCATCCCAGTAGAAGAGCTTTACAAAATCTGTGAATATGCTCGTTCAATCACACTAGAACGTCCAGCTCTTCTTGGTCGTATCATTGCACGTCCATACGTTGGTGAACCTGGTAACTTCACACGTACAGCAAACCGTCGTGACTATGCCTTGTCACCATTTGGACCAACTGTTCTTAATAAATTAGCTAACGCTGGTGTGCCAACTTACGGTGTTGGTAAAATCAATGATATCTTCAACGGTTCAGGTATCACAAACGACATGGGACACAACAAATCAAACATGCACGGTGTTGATACTCTTCTTAAAACAATGCAATTGCCTGAATTCACAAAAGGCTTGTCATTTACAAACTTAGTTGACTTTGATGCCATGTACGGTCACCGTCGTAATGCTCAAGGTTACCGTGATTGCCTTGAAGATTTCGACAAACGTGTGCCTGAAATCTTGGAAAGCATGAAAGAAGATGACCTTCTTCTAATCACTGCTGACCACGGTAATGACCCAACTTACACTGGTACAGACCACACTCGTGAATACGTTCCATTATTGGCATACAGCCCAGCATTTAAAGGAAACGGTGTCTTGCCAGTTGGTCATTTTGCAGATATCTCAGCAACAATTGCTGAAAACTTTGGTGTTGAAAAAGCCATGATTGGTGAATCATTCTTAGATAAATTAGTATAAGAGGTAATTATGTCTACAATTATTGAAAAAATTGAAGAAGCACGTCAGTTTTTAGTGTCACAAGCGTGTGACACCCCAGAATTTGGACTTATTCTTGGTTCAGGTCTTGGTGAACTTGCCGAAGAAATCGAAAATGCTGTTGTTATTCCATACGAAAAAATCCCAAACTGGGGTAAATCAACAGTAGCAGGTCATGCAGGTCAATTGGTTTATGGTGACCTTGGTGGTCACAAAGTTCTTGCTCTTCAAGGACGTTTCCATTTTTACGAAGGAAATCCAATGGAATTGGTGACTTTCCCAGTGCGCGTGATGAAAGCTCTTGGTTGTAAAGGTCTTATCGTAACAAATGCTGCTGGTGGTATCGGCTTTGGTCCTGGTACATTGATGGCAATTTCTGACCACATCAACATGACTGGTCAAAATCCATTGATTGGTGCTAACCTTGATGACTTCGGACCTCGTTTCCCAGATATGTCGGATGCTTACACTGCTGAATACCGCGCAATCGCTCACAAAGTTGCTGAAAAAATCGGTATTAAACTTGACGAAGGTGTTTACCTTGGTGTGTCAGGTCCATGTTACGAAACACCTGCTGAAATTCGTGCCTTCCAAACTCTTGGTGCGGATGCTGTAGGTATGTCAACTGTTCCAGAAGTTATCGTTGCCGCTCACTCAGGCTTGAAAGTTCTTGGAATCTCAGCTATTACAAACCACGCTGCAGGTTTCCAAAGCTCACTTAACCACGAAGAAGTTGTTGCTGTTACACAACAAATTAAAGAAGACTTCAAAACACTTGTCAAATCAGTTTTGGCAGAACTATAATTTAGGAAATTTACCTTAAAACGTATTTAAAAAGTATTTTTTAGATGCATTTACAAAATAATCGATTTAAACATTTTAGCTACTGTTTACGTTTTGGAGGAGTGCTGATTTTAACAGCTTTGATAGCTGGTTTAGGTGGCATCTTACTTCATGAATTTTTAGACTTAATTGAGTACCTGGTTTTTGGTCACGGCGAGACATCGACCACTCAAGCAGTTTCGACTAAGCAGTTCATTTTGATTGTCCTTGCAGGGATTATCTCAGCGATTCTCTGGTATTTTCTACAACGAAAAAATCGTCAGATTATTTCTGTCAAATCTCAGATGCAAGCTGAAAATCCAGCATCGAAAATGCCAAAACTTTGGATTCATTTGACCAATATTTTCTTGCAAGTAGCCTCTGTTGGTGCAGGCTCACCAATCGGAAAAGAAGGAGCGCCTCGCGAACTTGGTGCCTTGGGAGCTGGACGTGTATCTGACTACTTGAAACTAACCTTACAAGATAGAAAGCTCGCAATTGCTTGTGGGGCTTCGGCTGGTCTAGCGGCAGTTTATCAAGTACCAGTTGCCAGTATCTTTTTCGCCTTTGAAACGCTTGGGTTGGGAATTTCAGTTCTTAATCTGATTTCCGTCTCAGTAACGACGATTTTAGCAAGCATCGTAGCAGGAGTGGTCATCTCAGATGCGCCACTTTATGAGACTGCTCAAGTAACGCTGGATGTAAAGACTACTCTTTTAGCAATGTTTCTTGTGGTTCTCATCTCACCAATAGCGCAGCTATTTCGCAGACTTACCCAAAAAGCACAAGCCCAAAAAACGACTGACCACACCATTTTATGGCGCTTACCACTGACTTTTCTACTATTAGCTAGTTTATCGCTTATTTTTCCTGAGATTTTGGGAAATGGCGCAGCTTTGGCGCAAGGTGTATTTGATGGTATGACTGTTCAGTATGCTGCTGTGATTGTTGTCGTTAAGGCGTTTGTGGTCTTGCTGACGCTAAAAAATGGCGCATACGGTGGAACCTTGACTCCCTCATTTTCAATGGGAGCAGTTCTGGGATTTCTTGGTGCTGTGCTTTGTAGCCAAATCTTTCCAACTATTTCACTAGCCTCAGCTATGCTCATCGGCTCAAGTGTATTCTTAGCAATCACAATGAATGCACCGCTGACAGCGGTAGGCTTAGTTGTCTCATTTACAGGACAAAAGCTTCAAGCCCTGCCAGTCTTATTAATCGCAGTAGCGCTAGCTATTGTCATCAAAAAACTTATTGAATATATTGAAAGGAAAATTTATGTCAATCCATATCGAAGCCAAACAAGGCGAAATCGCAGATAAAATCTTACTTCCGGGCGACCCACTCCGTGCAAAATTCATCGCTGAAAACTTCCTAGAAGATGCTGTTTGCTTTAACAATGTCCGTGGCATGCTTGGTTTCACAGGTACTTACAAAGGTGAACGTGTCAGCGTTATGGGAACAGGTATGGGTATGCCATCAATCTCTATCTACGCGACTGAATTAATCCAATCTTACGGTGTTAAAAAATTAATCCGTGTCGGAACAGCTGGCTCACTTAATAAAGATGTTCACGTGCGTGAACTCGTCCTTGCACAAGCAGCAGCAACAACATCAAGCATGATTAAAAATGAATGGCCACAATATGATTTTCCACAAATTGCTGATTTTACCTTGCTTGACAAAGCCTACCATATTGCGCAAGACCTTGGAATGACAACACACGTTGGTAGCGTGTTATCTGTTGATGCTTTTTATTCAGATTTTGCTGAAAACAATGTCAAACTCGGGCAACTTGGTGTGAAAGCTGTTGAGATGGAAGCCGCTGCACTTTACTATCTCGCAGCAAAACACGGCGTTCAAGCACTCGGTATCATGACGATTTCTGATAGCCTTGTTGCTGACGAAGACACAACCGCTCAAGAACGCCAAACCACTTTCACAGACATGATGAAAGTTGGTCTTGAGACTCTTATTGCAGATTAATGCAAGAAATATATGAAACCATAGACATCCTTTTGGATGTCTATGCTTATAATCACGCTTGGAAAATAGCAGAGCAGCACAGTGATTTTCCAGCGCAAAGCCGTTATCTTTTAGAAATGTTAAAAGAGCGTAGGGAACTTAACGTTGACTTTGCTTTTTCACATGCAGCAGAAAATCAAGCGATTTTAGCCAATTATGGCGTTTCAATCATTAGCAATGCGTATGAAGAAGAACAATTAGCAAATTATATTATGGATTTAGAAGCTAAGGTGAAAAATGGCAATATCATTGATTTTGTCCGCTCTGTTAGTCCAATTCTATATCGGCTCTTTCAACGTCTTGCCAAACGCGAAATTCCAAATTTGGAAAACTATATCCACGATGCTAAAAACGACCAGTATGATACTTGGCTGTTTACAAAAATGAAGCAGAGCGACTATGCTATTTTTCATAGATACCTTGAGATTCGTCGTGATGGCAAAGTGACTTCAAAAGCTTTGGCAGAACTCTTACAATACGGACAATTTCCTCAGGAAATTAAACAGTTAATCAGCGAACTTCGTAATTTTGAAAAATCCGTTCGGAATCCTCTTGCTCATCTGATTAAACCATTTGATGAAGAAGAACTTCATCGCACAACGAATTTCTCATCGCAAGCCTTTCTAGATAAAATCATTGCCCTTGCTACCTATGCAGGCGTCAAATATAACAAAGAAAAATTCTATTTAGACCAAGTTAATGACATTATCAAAAGTGAGTTGGATAGAAATGGATAGAACATAAAAAACTCTTGGACTCTGTCCAAGAGTTTTTAGTTATCAAATTGTACTTCTTCAAGTAGATAATCGATAAAACGTTCGCCCATTTTTGAAAGATTAGCCTTTTCGTGGCGAATGTAGACAATATCAATTATATCTTCAACGTCAAGCGGAATTGATACGATGTCATCACCATTAAGGTTGCTATTTAAGATACCTGTTGCAATAGTGTAGCCGTCAAGACCAATCAAGAGATTGAAAAGCGTCGCACGGTCACTGACAACGATTGATTTTTTGTGTGGGATTTGTGACAAGATTTCTTCAGAGAAGTAAAAAGAGTTGTGAATTCCTTGATCGTAGCTAAGATAAGGAAATTCTTCTAAATCTTCCATAGTTACCAGTGTCTTTTCAGCTAGCGGATTATTTTTGCTGACAAAAATGTGCGGACGAGTTTTGAAAAGACTGGTATAAGTCAAATGATTGTCATCAAACATCTTTGTCAAGACATCACGGTTGTAGCTATTTAGAAAAAGCACCCCGATTTCAGAACGAAAATTTTTGACGTCATCAATGATTTCGTATGTTCGGGTTTCACGAAGGAAAAGCTCATAGCGTGTCATGTCTGTCTTTTTCAGAAGTGAAACAAAAGCATTCACCACAAAAGCATAGTGCTGCGCAGAGACGCTAAAGAGCTCACGGTTGGTGTTTTTGCTCTTGTAACGTTCCTCTAAAAGCGCTGTTTGTTCAAGTATTTGGCGCGCATAAGAAAGAAATTCAACCCCGTCTTTTGTCAGAGTGATTCCCTTAGGATTACGAATAAAAATCTCAATCCCCATCTCGTGTTCCAGGTCACGAACGGCATTTGACAAACTTGGCTGAGTGATGAAGAGTTGTTTTGCAGCCTCGTTCATACTGCCCGTTTCCACGATTTTAACGATGTAGTGTAATTGTTGTATTCTCATAGCCTTAGTTTAGCTCAAAATCGTAAATCCCGCAAGTAGTGGAAATACTATTGATGTGAAAGCGATAAAAAGACAAACTTTTGGATTAAAAGTCTAAAAATAAATGGAAGAAGCTTTTCTAATCATAGCGCTTCCAATTTTTATACTTAAAAGATCATTTTGTTTGGAATTTACATCTAAAAATGGATAAAAATTGAAAAATGCACAAAAACTTACACTAAAAAGCGAATAATTACATTACGGTAACTTTATTTTCGAAAACATAACAAACCCATAAAAACAGTATTTTTAAAAGAAGTAAAACGTTGTCAAAACTAATATTTATAAAAAGTATAAGAATTATCATGTAAAGTTACAGATTTTTTAGAAATTGCAATAACCCTTATAAAGTGGTAAAATAGGAACGTTAACAATTAATTAGGAAGTGGAGATTTATTAAAATGCCGACTCACTCACATCATCATGGTAGTTACCATGGTCACCATCACAGTAGTCATCATAAGCACCATAAGAGCTCACGGCGGCGCTCTCGGTTTGCTGGTTTGAAGATTGTGAATGCGACGCTTTTAGTCCTGTATGCTGTACTTGCTGGTCTTGCCACATATATGATGTATGCTCATCATATCTTGGCATTTAGGCATCTTAACGTTGTTTATAGTATTATATTAGTAGCTATTTTTGCTTTGTGTTTAACATTGAGCATTCTTAAAAAGAGCAGGGTTCTAACAACAGTACTTTTGGTTGTCTTTTCTATCATTGCTGCAGTTTCCCTCTTTGCCTTTAAGTCATTGGTCGATGTAGCACATAATATGAATGAAACAGCCTCTTACTCAGAGATTGAGATGAGTGTGGTTGTTCCAAGCAATAGCTCAGTTAATGATGTATCTGACCTCACAAGTGTTCAAGCACCGACAGATGCTGACGGTAGCAATATCAATGAACTGTTGTCTCATATTAAGTCAGAAAAGGGAGTAGATTTAGCGACAGAAAAAGTTGATTCTTATCAAGCTGCTTATGAGAACTTAGTTAACGGATCAAGTCAAGCTATGGTCTTTAACAGTGCTTATTCAAGCTTGCTTGAAATGTCTTATGAGAACTACCAATCAAATCTTAAGACCATCTATTCTTATAAGATTAAGACAAGTATTAAAGATGAAGCCAAAGCACATGATTCAAATGTCTTTAACATTTACATCAGTGGTATTGATACCTATGGTTCAATTTCAACGGTTTCACGTTCAGATGTCAACTTAATCTTAACAGTCAATATGAATACTCATAAGATTTTGATGACGGAGACGCCTCGAGATGCTTATGTTAAGATTCCAGATGGTGGCGCTGATCAATATGATAAATTAACCCACGCTGGTATCTATGGTGTTGAAACCTCAGAAAAGACTCTTGAAAACCTCTATGGCATCACCATTGACTACTATGCTCGTCTTAACTTCGATTCATTCTTGAAGTTGATTGATGCACTAGGTGGTGTGACAGTTTATAATGATCAAGCGTTTACGGCGCATACTAATAATAAGTATAGTTTTGAAGTAGGAAATATTAATCTCTCATCTGGTGATCAAGCTCTTGCTTTTGTTCGTGAACGTTATAGCCTCGAACATGGTGATTATGACCGCGGTAATAACCAAATGAAAGTCATTCAAGCAATCCTTAATAAAATGACTTCGTTAAAATCAGTTTCTAATTATTCAACGATTATTTCAAATGTACAAGATTCAATTCAGACAGATATGAAACTTGACACTATGATGAAATTGGTCAACGGTCAATTGGATTCAGGTGAGAAATTCACTGTCACATCACAAGAAGTGACAGGTACAGGTTCTACTGGTGAGTTGACTTCGTATGCGATGCCGTCATCAAATCTTTATATGATTAAACTCGATGATGCTAGTGTTGCTAAAGCTTCGCAAGCCATTAAAGATGTTATGGAAGGTAAATAAGTTAGATGATAGATATTCACTCGCATATCGTTTTTGACGTGGATGATGGACCATCTACTATTGAAGAAAGTTTAGCACTTATTGGTGAAAGTTATCGCCAAGGAGTGCGAACGATTGTTTCAACATCACACAGACGACGCGATTTGTTTAAGACACCAGAGGAAAAGATCTGGGAAAACTTCAAGCAAGTCAAGGAAGCGGCAGAAGCTAAGTTTGAAGGACTTGAGATTTTATATGGTGGCGAACTCTACTATAATAATGCGCTTCTTGAGAAGTTAGAAAATCACCAAGTGCCTCGCATGAACGATACACAGTTTGCTTTGATTGAGTTTAGCATGACAACACCATGGAAGGAGATTCATGAGGCGGTTAATAAAATCCTCATGCTTGGTGTGACACCTATCATCGCTCATATCGAACGTTACGATGCACTTGAAAATCACGAAGAGCGCGTGCGTGAGCTGATTAACATGGGGTGCTACACACAGATTAATAGCGCACATATCTTAAAAGCAAAACTCTTTGGTGATAAATACCGTAAGTTCAAAAAGCGCGCACGTTATTTCTTAGAAAAGAACGTGGTTCATATCGTTGCTAGCGATATGCATAATCTAGATGCTCGTCCGCCTTACATGGACCAAGCACGAGACATTATTACTAGAGACTTTGGTGATAGACGTGCTTTCGATCTTTTTGAAGGAAATGCGAAAACCTTATTAGAAAATAAAGATTTATAGGAGTTTATATGAATACAAATGATAATGCAAGCATCGAAATTGACGTTTTGTACTTGCTAAAAAAGTTATGGAGTAAAAAATTCTTTATCATCTTTGTCGGATTGCTTGTGGGAACAATTGCTCTATTAGGAAGTGTCTTCTTTATTAAGCCTAAGTATACCTCTACGACACGTATCTACGTCGTTAGCCGTAGCAGCGATACAAGTCTTACTAACCAAGACCTTCAAGCAGGGTCTTACTTGGTTAACGACTACAAGGAAGTAATCACATCAAGTGAAGTTTTATCATCAGTTATTGATCAAGAAAAACTTTCTATGTCAGCTGGTCAATTATCTGATGAAATTGCAGTTAATATTCCAACAGACACACGTGTGATTTCTATCTCAGTCACTGACACTGATGCACAAAGAGCTTGTGATATTGCAAATACTGTTCGTGAAGTTGCGGCTGAAAAGATCAAAGCTGTTACAAAAGTTGATGACGTGACAACCCTTGAATCTGCGACAAAACCAAGCCACCCATCATCACCAAATGTTAAGAAAAATGCTGCTATTGGTGCTCTTGCTGGGGTATTCTTAGCTATTGTTGGTATCTTAGTAGCAGAAGTACTTGATGATCGTGTGCGTCGTCCAGAAGATATCGAAGAGGTCCTTGGTATGACCCTTCTTGGTGTGGTACCAGACGTCGATAAATTATAAAGAAAGGAATTGTATAACTCATGCCACAATTAGAATTAGTTAGAGCTAAAGCTCAAATGATTAAATCATTGGAAGAATACTACAATTCTATCCGTACCAATATCCAGTTTAGCGGTCGTAATCTTAAAGTAATTGCATTAACTTCTGCTCAACCGGGTGAAGGAAAATCAACGACATCAGTTAACCTAGCTGTCTCATTTGCACGAGCTGGTTTTCGTACCCTTTTGATTGACGCCGATACACGTAACTCTGTCATGTCAGGGACTTTCAAATCACAAGAACGTTATGATGGTTTGACAAGTTACCTATCAGGTAATGCTGAGCTATCTGATGTTATCTGTGATACGACAGTTGATAATCTTATGGTCATCCCAGCAGGGAAGATTCCACCAAATCCAACGTCTCTTATCCAAAATGATAATTATGAAAGAATGATTGAGATTGTACGTGGTCTTTACGATTATGTCATTATCGATACACCACCACTTGGCCGTGTTGTTGATGCGGCCATCATCGCTCACAGTTCAGATGCAAGTCTTCTTGTTACCAAACCTGGTGTTGATAAGCGCCGTTTTATTACGCAACTAAAAGATCAATTGGAACAAAGTGGATCAGCTTTCCTTGGCGTCATTTTAAATAAATTTGACTTCAAAGCTGATAAGTATGGTTACGGCTATGGTTACGGATATGGCTACGGATACGGTAAGTATGGCAAAGATGAAAAAGAAAAGTCCTCAAAGGATAAAAAGATAAAGTAGCTTTATGATTTGATGGGGATTATAAAGATGGGAAATTTAAGAGTTATTAGAAAAATTATTTTTTTAGGAATTAAAAGGTTGTTTGACATTTGCGTTGGCATTGTAGGAACATGTATTTGTTTTCTTCCAGCTGCTCTTGTAATTTTTATTATTTACAAGATTAAGGGATATTCGGGAAGTATTTTCTTCAAACAAGAAAGACTTGGCTTAAATGGTAAAAAGTTTAAGATTATTAAGTTTAGATCAATGGTAGAGAATGCTGAAGAAGTTTTGAAATCTAATAAAGAGCTTTATCAAAAATATATTAATAATGGTTATAAATTACTTCCTGGAGAAGATCCTAGACTTACCTCAATTGGAGCTTTTATTAGAAAAACATCAATTGATGAATTACCTCAATTTATTAATATTTTAAAGGGAGACATGAGTTTTGTAGGTCCAAGACCGATTATTGAAGAGGAAATTCAGGAATATAATGATAAGGATAGAGAAAAATTCTTGTCTGTTAAACCAGGAGCGACTGGTTATTGGCAAGTATCTGGGAGAAGTGATGTTTCTTATCCTGAACGATGTAATGTTGAATTGTATTACGTTGATAATATGTCAGCAGTCTTAGATTTTAAAATCTTACTTATGTCCTTTGTAAAAGTTTTTATGAGATCTGGTGCTTGTTGATTATAGCTATACTAGTTAACTTTGCTGTAAAAAGTTGTCAGCGTAGAATGATTTGGATACTAATTTGATGTTCAAGATGGAAGATGACCCTCGAATCTTTCCATTTGGGCACAGGCTTCGCGATTGGTCTATTGATGAATTACCACAATTTATCAATGCCCTAAAAGGTGACATGTCTCTTGTCGGGACACGTCCACCAACGCTTGATGAATACCATCATTATGAATTACATCATTTCAAACGACTAACTACAAAACCTGGTATTACAGGACTTTGGCAAGTTAGCGGTCGTAGTGATATCACTGATTTTGAAGAAGTTGTCGCACTTGATATGAAGTACATTCAAGATTGGAGCTTTAGCGAAGATATCAAAATCCTCGCAAAAACAGTTAAAGTAGTATTGAAGAGAGAGGGAAGCAGATAACATCTGCAACTCTCTTTTTTATTTGGTAGAAATGAGAAAAATGATTCAGAAAAAAGTTGATATAATTTGTCCGCTATATAATGCACAAGACTATATTCAAGGATTGCATGCGTCTTTACTTAATCAGAAAAAAGTTGATATTAATAAGTTTAGATATGTTCTCACAGAATGTTCGGATAATACCGAAATGATTTTAAAAGAGAATAATATTGATTATAAGAAAATCAATAAAAATGATTTCTCACATAGTTTGACTCGAGAAACAGAAGCTTTAGAAAGTGATGCTGATATCTTAGTTTTTATTACACAAGATATTGTTATTGAAGATGAGTTATGGCTATATAATTTAGTTAAAGATATTGATGATGAAGATATCGTTGCAACTTATTCTCGTCAGTTAACTAAATTTAATAATATAGAAAAGTATACTAGAGAATCTAATTACCCTGAAGTAGATATTATTAAGTCAAAAGATAGTATTGATGAGATGGGATTGAAAGCTTTTTTCTTTAGTGATGCAACAAGTGCTATTAGTGCAAAAGTTTTTAAAGAATTAAATGGTTATGATCAAAAAAAATTGCCTTTTTCAGAAGATATGTACATCGCTTATAAAATCATTATGAATGGTTATAAAATTAAATACTGCTCTGAGTCACAAGTATATCATTCACATGATTTTACTTTGAAAGAAATTTATGATCGTTATAAATTAGCTGGGAAATTTTTTAAAGAAAATAGTTATTTAGATAATTATGGTACTACTGATAGTGGGGCTATATTAGCATTTTATATCTTGAAAAGGATTTTTGAAGAAAAACGATTTGAATTACTATTAAGGTATCCGTTTGATATGGGAGCTAGATATATTGGGATGAAGGTAGGAAAATATGGAAAATAAGAAGGTAATAAGAGTTCTGAATGTTTTGCCAAGTATGAGAGCCGCAGGAGTTGAGTCTTTTGTAATGAATGTGTATAGAAATATTGATCGAAGTAAGATTCAATTCGATTTTTTGGTACATACAAATAAGAAAGAATTTTTTGATGATGAAATAAAAAAACTTGGTGGTAGAATTTACCGACTAAGTTTAAAAGACGATAAGAATTTTGTAAAGTATATCCGAGATTTAAATAACTTTTTTAAAGAACATCCTGAATATACGATAGTTCATGGGCATATGCAAAGTCTAATGCCACTATATTTGGCAGTAGCTAAGAAAAATGGTGTAAAGGAGAGAATTGCTCACTCTCATAATTCTAGTTTTGAAAAAAGTACTAAGGGAGTATTGTTGCATATTTTTTCAAGGTTTGCTAAATATTTTTCAACGACCAACTATGCTTGTTCAAAAACCGCGGGACAATATTTGTTTGGAAAAAATAAATTTGAAGTGATACTAAATGGAATTGATGTTGATAAATTCTTTTTTAATGAGGAAAATAGAAAAAAACTTAGAAAGGAGTTATTATGTGAAGATAAGTTTGTAATTGGACATATTGCAAGATTTGAATTACAAAAAAATCATGAATTTTTAGTTGATGTTTTTTATGAATTTCAAAAAAAATGTAGGGATAGTGTTTTATTATTAGTGGGAGAAGGAAAACTTGAAAATAGGATAAAAAGACAAGTTGATCTTCTTGGTATTTCAGATAAAGTACATTTTTTAGGAGTTCGAAAAGATGCAAATGTTCTTTACAGTGCATTTGACTGTTTTGTGTTACCATCTCTCTATGAAGGGTTACCGGTTGTAGGAGTTGAGTCACAATTATCTGGATTGCCTGTTTTGTTATCTGATACTATAACTAATGAAGTTTATATTAATTCTAAAACAAAATTTTTAGATATTTCTTCTAGGGACTGTTGGATAGATTCTTTATCTGAGCAATATTTATATTTTAAAAAATCTTCATCAGCAAATTGCAGAATGGTAAAGAATTATGAAAAGTTTGATATAAAAAATATTGCAGATAATTTGGAGAATAGATATGAACAAAAAAGTAAAAATTAGTTTCAAATCAATTTTGAATTTCTTGTTACTTTTAATATTATTTGAACCAAATATTTTTGTGAAGTATACTTTTTTAAATTCTATATTTATTGTTGGAGCAGCAATTAGTTTCTTTGTTGCTTTACTTAAAATTCTAAAAATAAGGAAAATAAGTAAATTTACTGCTATATTGATTTTATATAGAGCAGTCCTAATTTTGATGACTACTATTTTTAGTGGGGATCTTTTGAAGGTCGGTTATAATAGTATTGTATTGATTTCGTTATTTTTATTTGCAGAGATTTATGCTTCAGAAGATAAATTTCATGTATTTGTTATCTACATTTATAGAATAATGTTGGTATATTTGCTGTTAAATATTTTTCTGTACATATTGTACCCAAATGGATTGTATGATTTACAAAACGGTATACATTTTTTAGGAATTCGGACGCGATTCACAGAGTACTGCATGGCACTATTTTCTTTTTCGCTTGCTAATTATTTTTTTATAAAACATAATAAATTAAGTTTACTATGTTCTATTATTATTATTTATTTTAATATATTTTTGCCTCATATTGCTACAGCTATAGTTGGAGCTGGGACTATTGTTATTACGTATACACTTATTAGCTTGTTGATGAGACTAAAAAAGTTTTCTTTGAGCTTTAATTCTTTTTTTGGGATAGGACTAGGTGTCACTGTATCAGTTGTTTTTTTAAGAATTCAAAAATATTTCTCATTTATTATTGAAAAGCTATTAAATAAAAGCATGGATTTAACGGGGCGCATTAATATATGGGATGATTCCTATAGATTTATTTTTGATAAATATATTTTTTTGGGGCATGGAATGCCTAGAGAAGGTAATTTTATTTTATGGCATTCTCAATTATGGCAAGCACATAACCAAATGTTGCAAACTTTATATGAAAGTGGGTTAGTAGGCACAATATTGTTCTATTATCTTATTTATATTTCGTTTAATCAATTAAAGTTCATGAACAATAAAAAATATTCTCTTATTCTATGTGCGGTACTTTTTTCAATGCTAATTATGATGATTACCGAGATTTATGGATATTATATTCCAACGTACACGTTGTTTATTCTTTCTTATTATTCTCCAAAACTAAATTTAAAGAATGTTAGGGATATTTGATTTTTTTAAAAGTAAATATATAAAAACAGTTTAGATAATAATTATTTACTTTTAGCATAAAGGGGAGTTTATTTTTGAAAAAGATTACAGTAATTGTACCTGTTTATAATGCAGATGTTTATCTGGAAGAATGTTTAGACAGTATTATTGGTCAGTCGTATACAAACTTAGAAATTATATTAGTTAATGATGGTTCAACCGATAATTCTCAGAAAATCTGTGAAAGATATACTACACAAGATAATAGAGTTTTTTTGATTAATCAAAAAAACGGTGGAGTGAGTAGAGCCAGAAATACTGGTATTACATATGCTTCAGGAGATTATATTATGTTTGTTGATAGTGATGATTTTATAGATAAGACAATTTGTGAGAAACTTATTTATAAAGATGCTGATTTAGTGTTTTGTAGATATCATAGGTCAGATAGCAATGAAAAACATGAAAAAGAATTCTTTAGTTTAAGTAAATTAAATAATGTATCTGATATTGATAAAAATATGTTTGAATTTTTATATACAAATACATTATTTAATCCTCCAGTTTGTAAGTTGTATAAGAAAGAATTAATCAGCGAATTCTTTAGAGAAGATTTAGATTTGGGTGAAGATATTGTTTTTAATCTTGAATATTTAAAACACTGTAATTCAATTGCATTTCTTGATGAAGAACTATATTACTATCGAGTTGGTAATACGAGCTCCTTATCACATAAATATGATTATGAAAGGATAGAGAATGCTTACAAAGTCTATCAGATAACAAGTGAACAATGTAAAGAGTTATTTGGAGCTAATTGTGATGTTGAATTGTTAAAATCAAATTTTTTAAGAGAAGCATGTTTGTCAATTAAGAAAATAATTGTTTTAGATAACTCACAATCTATTTTTCAAAAGAGAAAAATGATAAAAAAATTCTATAAAGATTACAATTTGAATAAGTTTGAAAATGAAAAATGGAGAAGAGAATCAATTGGATACAGATTGTTTTTCTTATTATTGAAGATGAAACAAATATTGTTGCTAATTATGTTTACGTTTATATTAAGCAGGATAAAAAAAGATTAGCCTACTATATATTTCACTCAAAAATCGTTTTATATATAATACATAAAGGAGAAATTATGAAAAAATACGCATTATATCTTCCTCAATTTCATAGAATACCAGAAAATGATCTATGGTGGGGAGAAGGCTTCACTGAGTGGACAAATGTAAAAAAAGCTAAACCACTATTTAAAGAACACAAACAGCCAAAAATACCATTAGATAATAATTATTATACATTGGATAATCCAGACGTTTTGAAATGGCAGGCGAATTTAGCAAATTCTTATGGAATTGATGGTATGGCTTTTTATCATTATTATTTTTGTGGAAAAAAACTTTTGGAAAAACCGGCTGAGATACTATTAGAAAACAAGGACATTCCGATGAATTTTTTCTTCTGTTGGGCGAATCATAGTTGGTTTAGAAGCTGGGAAGGCTCGAAAGAATTATTACTAGAGCAAAAGTATGGTGAATTGGAAGATTGGGAAAAGCATTTTCAATATTTACTACCTTTTTTTAAAGATGATCGATACTTGAAGAAAAATAACAAACCTGTTTTTATGCTTTTTAAACCAGATTTTGAACAAAAAGATGAATACATGAGCTATTTAAATAAAAGATGTTCGGAAAATGGCTTTTCTGGAATTGTTGTTATTGAAACTTATGATGATGTTAATAATCTTGGTAAGGAAAATAAAAATTTAAAATTTTTACGTGAACCAACAACTCTTTTGAATTTTTATAGAAAAAAACCACAGAATTTTATTTTAAGGGTAAAAAATAAAATTGGTAAAACTTTGAGAAATAATTCATACAAGTATGTTGAGAAATTTGACGGAAATGAGATTTTTAAAGAGGCTGTAAATTTAAAAAATAATGATAAGAATTTTGTGAGGGGGCTATTTTTTGAGTGGGATAATACACCTAGACATGGATATAGGGGATATATTATAACTCCACCGAAAAAAGAAATGTTTATGAACTATATGGATTCCATAAAGGATACAGATTTATTAATCATAAACGCTTGGAATGAATGGTGTGAAGGTATGATTTTAGAACCAACCGAAGAAAATGGATATAAATATTTGGAATGGATAAAGGAATGGAGCGAAAAAAATGAAAATAGGGTTGATGGGATTTGAATTTAAATCTGCTAATAAAGGATGTGAGGCTTTAGTATATTCATTTTTATCTATTGTTGAAGAGAAGCTTGGAGAAGATGGTATAATTTATAATTTTACTGGTACAGAATTAGGTTTTGTTCCAGAACATTTTCCAAATTTAACTTTTGTAAATGTTTTGCCAAAGCTTAAAGATTTCAGCTTTAATTACATAAAACAATTAAAAAAATGTGATTTTGTTTTTGATGTTACAATGGGAGATAGTTTTTCTGATATTTATTCGGAATCTTATTATAATAGCTTAATTATGCATAAAATGATTTCAGAGTTCTTATGTAAGAAATATATCTTACTTCCTCAAACATATGGCCCATTTTACAGTAAAAAATCAGAAAATAAGGCAAGAAAGGTTTTTAAACGAGCTTATAGAATTTATTGCCGTGATGAAATGTCCCAGAAATTGCTAAAAGAAAAATTTGGTATTGATAATTCGATGTTGAGTTCTGATATGGCTTTTGTTTTACCGTATGAAAAGGAAATGTTTCAGTTCTCTTCAAAAGATAAAGTTGGAATCAATATTTCCGGGTTATTGTATAAAGGAGGATTCCATAGCAAAAACCAATTTGGTCTAACTTTAGATTATCCTCAGTTAATAGATAAATTAATTACAAATTTGTCTAATAAATATGAGGTGCATTTAATCCCTCATGTAATAGATCAATCAATAGATGCTTATGATGATGACTATAAGATTTGTAAAAAGTTGAATAAAAAGTATCCAGATACAGTATTAGCACCTGCATTTGAAACTCCTATACAGGCTAAAAGTTATATCAGTAATATGGAAATTTTTATTGGATCACGAATGCACTCAACAATTGCAGCATTTTCTTCGAATGTAATAACTATTCCAATATCGTATAGTAGAAAATTTGAAGGTCTTTTTGGTAGTTTAAACTATCCTTATGTGGTCAACGCTAAAGAAAATGATACTGCCTCTGCATTTAAATTAGTTATGGACTATATCAATAAAAAAGGTGAACTAAAAGAAAAACAACTTAAATCTTTGGATGTTATTGATGAAAAAAATAAAAAGTTTAAAGAAAGTATTCTAGAGTTATTAAATGGAGGAAGAAGATGAATTTTTCTAACAGCGACAACATTTCAATTTTAGTAGATGTCCTGAAAAATAATAACATAACTGATTTTGTCATTAGTCCTGGTGGAACAAATATTCCAATTATCAGAGCAGTTCAAGATGACTCTTCGTTTAATTGTTATTCTGTTGTTGATGAACGAAGCGCTGCGTATGTTGCTATTGGCATTTATTTACAAAAGAAGAAACCTGTCGCCTTGGTTTGTACAAGTGCTCAAGCAACCAGAAACTATATTCCTGGTTTGACAGAAGCATTCTATAAGCGTATTCCAATTTTAGCAATTACAATGGAAAAACATCCTAGATTTAAATACCAGGAGTATATGCAAGCACCAGATCAGACATCACTACCTAAGGATAGTGTAAAAGAATCTTTTGAACTTCCATTTGTTTCAGATATTAATGATTATTATCATAGTTTGAGACTCGTAAATGAGGCAGTACTTGAATTGTCTAGAAATGGCTTGGGACCTGTACAATTATGTGTTCCGTGGCTGGACTTTCCACTAAAAAATGTAAAACCAGCAATAAAAACTATAAGAAGCTTTAGAGCGGATTCTATAAGTTCTGAAAATTTATTGAATAAAAAAATTTTAATTGTCATTGGTGAACACTTACCTTTCAGCAGTGAAGAAAAGAATGCTATCAATGAGTTCTGTGAGAAAACAAACAGTGTAGTATATGTTAATCATTTATCTAACTTTAAAAATGATTATTCTGTTGAAGGAAATTTATTCCTTCTAACTTCAAATTTTGCAAGTATTAAAGAGGTTGCACCAGATATTATTATTTCAATCGGTGGGCAAACTGGTGATTATCCGTTCTATTTAGCATTTTCAAGAAATAATTTAGAAGGTATTGAACACTGGAGAATCTGTGATGATGGAAAAGTTGTTGATACTTATGATAAATTAACCAGAGTTTATCAAGGAAGTATCATTGAATTTTTCAATTCAGTGAATTCGGAATGCTTGAACCATTCTTTCTATGAATTATGGAATAATAAAATTTCAGGTATAGAAACGAATCTTAATGTGCCGTTTTCACAAGTTTCTATTGCACAATATCTTCATGATAAAATTCCTTCAAACTCTCTCATGCAATTTTCAATTTTAAATAGTTTGAGAATTTGGAATATGTTTCCACTTGATCCATCAATTGAATGTTACTCAAATGTGGGTGCTTTTGGTATTGATGGAGGGATGTCTACACTAATTGGTCAGAGTTTAGTATCTGATAAGTTGTCATTCCTGGTTATCGGAGATCTTGCATTTTTCTATGATATGAATTCTCTTAGTATTAGAGAATTGAAAGAAAATGTCAGGGTTTTATTAGTTAATAATAATGGTGGGATTGAGTTTAAACTCCATGGAGAAAATAGAGAAGAAGCTGATAGATTTATTGCTGCGGCTAATTATCATGGTTCAGCAAAAGGCTGGGCTGAGTCTTGTGGATTTGATTATTATGCAGTCCATAATATGGAAGAACTTAAAGAAATTACACCAAATTTCATTTCTAAATCTAAGCGACCAATAATAGTTGAAGCATTTGTTACTGATTATGATGAAAGTACTTCTTATTCAGAAATAGTCAATAAAAATAGTCCTAAAACAGCAAAAGATTCTATTAAAGAAGTCGTAAAAGAGGTTTTAGGAGAAGATACTTTTAAAAAATTAAAGCGAGTAATAAAAGGTTAAATAATGAAGTTAAAGTCATTTTTAAAGAAAAAACTTGTAAAAGTAAAAAAGGAAAAAGTTTTAATCCCATGTCTTGAAGGAAAGATTTTACAAGGGAAAAGAGCATTAATCACTGGTGGAAGTTCAGGAATTGGTTATGCAATTGCTAAAAGTTTTGTGAAAAATGGAGCTTCTATTGTGATTTGCGGCAGAAATTCAAAACGATTGGAAGATGCGAAAAATAGTTTAGTTGTTGAGTGTGCGTGCTCTTCAAATAATATTACCATATTAGAGCTAGATATTTCTTCAGTTGATAGTATGACCAAAATACTGAATAATTTTTTAAAAGACAATCAGGTTGAAATTTTTGTGAATAATGCGGGGGTGAACTTTGGGAGAGTTTTCCCTGAAACGTCTGAAGAAGATTATGATAATGTTTTGAATACAAATTTAAAAGGAATGTATTTTATTTCGCAGCTTATTGCTAAATATATGGTTAAAAATAATATTAAAGGAAATATTCTTAATATTACCTCTTCATCTTCACTTAGGCCAGGAATTTCCCCCTACATTGTTTCAAAATGGGGTGAGAGAAGTCTTACGTTAGGTATGGCAAAAAAGTATTTACCATATGGAATCATTGTGAATGGATTGGCTCCGGGTTCTACTCTCACACCTATGTTAAAATCAGATTCTGATAACAATTTAAATTTGGACTATTCGCCATCTAAAAGGTATGCTGCACCAGAAGAGATTGGTAATTTAGCTACAATATTGGTAAGTGACATGGGGAGAATGATTGTTGGTGATACAATATACGCTACTGGTGGCGCAGGCGTGATTACTTATGATGATGCAACTTATTAGGAAAGGGTAAATGAACAAAAAAAGTGAATCATTAATTAAAAATATTGGATTATTTACTATTGGTAGTTTTGGTTCAAAGATATTAACTTTTCTTTTAGTACCACTTTATACAGCTGTACTATCTACTGTAGAATATGGATCAGTTGATTTAGTAACTTCAACAGCATCTTTATTGACACCAATTTTTTTATTAAGTATATTTGACGCAACTTTAAGATTTGGTATGGATTCTGAATATAAAAAAGAAGATGTATTATCGACATCAATAAACGTTGCTAATAAAGGGTCTTTTGTATTATTGTTATGTTTGTGCTTTATTTCAATATCGCATATAATCAATATTCAAAATTCTTATCTTATATTTTTAGCTCTTTACTTTGTAATTGGAGCGTATAATCAAATATTTAATTTATACTTAAGAGCGAAGAATCAAGCATCGGTAATTGCTGTTAGTGGTATAATATGTACACTAATTACATGTCTTAGTAACATTCTTTTGTTACTGGTCTTCAAATGCGGTATATTAGGTTACATGATTAGTAACACAATTGGCATTTTAGTGCAAAATCTATATCAATTGTTTGTTGGAAAAATATATTTAGATATAAAAATCAGACATTACCATGACCTATCTAGACCAATGATAAATTATAGTTTACCATTAATAGCAAATTCTGTATCTCTTTGGATAAATAATGCCAGTGACAGGTATATTTTGACTTTCATAAAAGGAATTGCAGCAAATGGTGTATACTCTGTTTCATATAAAATACCAACAATTTTATTTATGTTTCAAAATATTTTTTACAATGCTTGGTCAATTTCTGCTATAGCTGAATTTGATGAGAATGATAGTGATGGCTTTATCGGAAATAATTATTCAGTTTATAGTTTCATTTCATTGTTGGTTTGTTCAGGGTTATTAGTTATTAATATACCTTTAGCAACTTTCTTATACAGAGGAGATTATTTTATTGCTTGGAAGTGTGTTCCTTTTTTGCTAGCAGGTATGGTTTTTAACGGTATTTCACAGTTTGAGGGGTCGTTGTTTGCTGCTACAAGAAACACTAAAGTTGTTGCCAAAACAACTGTTATAGGAGCGCTAGTAAATACAATTTGTAACTTTATATTCATATATTTTTGGGGTGCAGTTGGTGCAGCTTTTGCTACTTTGATAGGTTATTTAATAACTTGGTTTTTAAGAACAAAATATTTACAGACTTTTATCAAAATGAAAGTTAATTGGAAGCTTCACTTTGTTTCGATTTTTCTTGTGCTTATTCAAACTGTAATGGCAACTATGGGAGTCATACCTTTAGTTCAAATTATAATTTTATTTGTTTTACTTTTCATAAATCGTAATGCACTTGCTTCAATTACAAAAAAAATCTTAAAAAGATAATTATAAACATTCTGTTAATCGCACTAGAAAATACTTTTAACCTTAGTAAGAATCCAAAATATTTCTCTGTTTTGGTATTTTAAGCAATATGATTTTTTCAGTATCTTTAAAAAAAACAATCATTTATGGTAAAATTGTAACCTTTTTATCAATGACCTAATAGCTATTAGAAATATTTGAATAACTCAAATTTTATCTTTATTTTTAATCGTTTTTATATTAGAATAACACTAATCCCATATGATTTATCTAAAGTTTATAGTTTGGTCTCTTTAATCTTTAGTCATATGGGATTTTTTTGTGTTCATCTTGCTAAAGATTGGGTAATCTTCCTTTCAATTACTGCTTTTTCTGAAAAAATAGTGTAAAATAGTAGTGAATGATTTAAAAGGTTTGAAAGCCTTTAGATATGATAAAAGGAGTGCTAAAATGATTTTAGTTACAGGTGCCAATGGGCAATTAGGAACAGAATTACGTTATCTTTTGGATGAACGTGGTGAGGAGTATGTAGCGGTTGACGTTGCAGAAATGGACATCACTAATGCTGAAAAAGTTGATGAAGTATTTGCACAAGTAAAACCAACACTTGTTTACCACTGTGCGGCATACACTGCGGTTGATGCGGCTGAAGATGAAGGTAAAGAACTTGATTATGCGATCAACGTGACAGGTACTGAAATCGTAGCTAAAGCTGCAGCAAAATATGGTGCAACTCTTGTTTACATTTCAACTGACTATGTTTTTGATGGTGAAAAACCAGTTGGTCAAGAATGGGAAGTTGATGATACTCCAGACCCTCAAACTGAGTACGGTCGTACAAAACGTTTGGGTGAAGAAGCGGTTGAAAAATACGCTAAAAACTTTTACATCATCCGTACTGCTTGGGTATTTGGTAACTACGGTAAAAACTTTGTCTTCACAATGCAAAACCTTGCCAAAACTCATGACACATTGACTGTTGTTAATGACCAGCACGGTCGTCCAACTTGGACTCGTACTTTGGCAGAATTCATGACTTATTTGACAGAAAACCAAAAGGAATTTGGTTACTACCACTTGTCAAATGATGCTACTGAAGATACAACTTGGTATGACTTCGCGGTTGAAATCTTGAAAGATACTGATGTTGTGGTTAAACCAGTTGATTCAAGCCAATTCCCAGCAAAAGCAAAACGTCCATTTAACTCAACAATGAGTCTTAAAAAAGCAAAAGCTACTGGCTTTGTTATTCCAACATGGCAAGAAGCTTTGCAAGAATTCTACAAACAAGACGTTAAAAAATAATGATTAGAAACGAGAGTGTAAGCTTTCGTTTTTTTATGCGTAAAAGCAGTAATAATTATAGTATAATAAGAAAAAATGGTAGAACAGAGCCATAAAAAATAGATGGTATAATGATGGTTGCTATTATTGAAAGAAATCGAGATTTCAAGTTTTTGACTAATAAGGAATTGTTAGAGCAGGCAAAGATTAATTCGAAAAAACAGGGAACTACTTTGTCGAAGGCACTTGATTTATTTGTTAAGTAAGTGGCTATTACCGGAAAAATTAACCTGATGAGTGAAGAAGAGCTTGAAAAAGAAAGATTGTTTAGACAACCTCAGACAGAGGTAAATGAAAGTATAGCAGAATATAAAACTGGAAAATATTATACTGAGGAAGATTAAATGAACGATACGGTTTATGAGATTGTTTTCCAAAGTAATATGATTACAAAACTAGATGAAATATATGACTATATAGCTAGAATGCTTTCTGCTCCGATTACTGTAAAGAAAAAATTAAAGAAATTCGAGATAATATATCTATATTGAAAATGTTTCCTGAATCTGGTTTTGATGCAGATGAGAAATTTGGAAAGGTAATAGATTCCAATAACAAAAGGAGGGACATCACTTTAAAAAGAGATTATATTGTTTTATATTTTATTGATGATAATCAAAAACGTGTAGCTGTTACAAATTTATTTTCAATAAAAAGCGATTATGTGAAACTTTTTAAGTAGACTAAGAAAAGAAACCTCCTTTTGAATTTTTGGTACTTCAGGAGGAGGTCTTTGTTATATTTTTCAAAGGTTAACTATTCGTGATTTAGGATTGTTGCGCCTTCAAAATCATCCATCATATGTAAGTTACATTTTTCCTTGAAAGGGTTAGATAGTTCAGTTGTTAACAATTTAGAATTGTTTTGCTCTTATTAAGCTTTATTGGTTTTACTGTAAAAGCCATTAAAAAACCTTCCTTCTCATTAGGTATAGAGTATGGGAAGAATCTTTTCCTGTCAAGTAATATATCGTTCGGTTTTTCTTTTTATTTTCAGGCTTCTTATCTTTTTTCATTGTCCTTTTACCTATTATGTGATATATTAGTAGTAACGTACTGTAATAGAAATGTAATATAAGTTATAAGGTGAGTGTGGTGGTAGCGATGAAAGATACAAATTCAAATGGGCATCGTTTATTAATTCAAAAATTACTTGTCAGCATTCATTACCTAACACTTTTCAGAGATGAAATTGTTTTGGTTGAGAAGACCCCATCTTTATTGGGGGCTTCTTTTTCGCCAAATATTGTGCAATCAGAGTTAGGTGAAATTTTGGCAGCAGTGGATGCGCTTTCTAAGCAAAAAAAGTTGATTAAGTCAACTTTCTGGTATGATGAAGCGTCATTCAGATTGATGAATCACTCTTTGGATATTGTCGGTACTTGGATTCGTGGGATTGATAACGTCTTGGAAATTTGTGAGTCTAAGTCTGTTTTCCATGCGATTTTGGGTGATAATCGTCAACGCGTTTTTGGTGTTTTGATTGATGTCTTTACCTCTCTTCGTGTAACAAATTTATCGATCAAAGAAGAATCTGAATACCCTCTTTTGGTTGATCCGCTACAAGTTGTGGAATACAAGAAAAGAGAAGTCAAAAAAGCAGAGCTAATGGCTAAGATTGATGCCTTGACGCCAAGAAAATCTGAAGAAGTTTATGATGACAGTAAAGACGAAAAAGTTGAGTCTATCCCAGAATTAGTAGAAAAAGAATTAGCTAAAGAAAAAGCAGCTAAGTCCGAAAAAGTTCTTGGACCAGATGAATTAAAAGAAGTTGTTAAAGGAAATGACGAAGTAGCCGACAACAAAGAAGACGCTGAGGAAGTCCTTGAACCTGTCGTTGCTGACGAAGCAGAAACTGTTGAAACTACTGATGCTGAAGAAGATGCTCCTCAAACTGAAGTAAGCCCAGAAGAAGTAAGTGAATCACTTGATGAAGAACCAGCTGTTGAGGTAGAGGTGGACACTTCTGACGAGGAGAATGAAGAGCAAGTTCAAGAAGAAACTAGTCAATCTTTTGAAGAAGATGTTGAACAAGAAGCTATAGAAGAATCTGAGCTTGAGGAAGTTTCTGATGAAAATGAAGAAATTGAAGAGACTGCAGAACTAGAAGTTGAAGACGACCTTGTCGAGGCAGAAGAGCCTGAGACAGTTGAGTTGGAAGAACTAGCTGATGAAGTTGCCACGAGCGATGAAAAACAAGTTAGCGATAATGAAGTGGTTGAGGAAGTATTTCTTGACGAAGAATCTGAAGAGCAAGAATCAAAAGAGTCTGATTTTCCAGTAATCAGTCGTGATGAGGCTATTAAGCAGTTCCGTCACTTCCTTTTCGACCATAAAGGCTTGGTATGTGTCTTGGATGCTGGAGATGATTTGAAGCGCGAGATTAACTTCTACAATGCGTTTGATCGTTTTTATGGTGCAGTAGATAATACCTCAGATTGCTTGGTTATCCTTGAAAATGTTTTAGATGAATTACGTCGCCGCAAGAAAGAAGTCTTTGATGAAGAAGGTAATTTGATTAGCGAACCGACTGAACCAATTAATCTATTGATTTATGGTCAAAATATCTTGCTAAAAGATAGTCGCTTTGAAACCTTGATGTCAGAAATTGCCCCATTTACTGGACGCTCTGATTTACAAATCTATTCTTATGCAGCATATTTAGATTAAAAAAACAGTCCAGTGGACTGTTTTTTCATGAGCCTGAAAACGGAAAAGCGAATAAGTCCAGTGGACTGTTTTTTCATGAGCCTGAAAACAGAAAAGCGAATAAGACCAGTGGACAGGTTTTTCACGAGCTTGAAATTAGGAAAAATTGGCTTACTTAAGGGACTAAATTAGGTTTTCTTTTTTGAAATAGAACCATTTTCGGTATAATGTTAGGGTCATGACAATCTTTAACCAAGTTACGAACTTGTTTTGATACCTTTTGTAGTTGGCGTTGCTGCAGAAGTAGTTGCTGAGTAGTTGATTCAGTACATTCAAAACAAACGCGACAACCATTAACCTGAGTTTTCTCTGAAAACAAAAAAAGACAGTAGTTGTAGCTACTGTCTTTTTTGCGTTGTGCTAAGTTTATCTTCGAACTTTAGCGTTGACCATATTATAACATGTCATAAGGAAGGATATCAAAGGATAGTGTGTTTAGCATGTTCCTAAGCTACTTTAAACTCCTCTTGTCATGGTTTGATTTAATTATCTGCGGACAAGAGAAGTATCAGAAACTTACAAAAATAATTGACAAGCAAATGAAAACGCGTTATAATAGTGAAAATTTGAAAACCTTTAATTAAGTCCAGAGAGACTTTCAAGGTTACTGTAAAAAGAGTGTTATCTCTGATAAAGGGTATGAGTGTACTTTGGTGTGCTCTGCTTATTTTGCTGTAACCTTGCCTTCTGGCGAGGTTTTTTTGTGTGAAAGGAACACTATGAATTCAAGTTGTAAAGACAAAACTTCTGTGTTAAAAGAAGATTTGCTGATTGTTAGTCAACGTGAGATTGCCCCACGCATTTTTGAGATGAAGCTTTCTGGTGAGATGGTCTTGGACATGGCACCTGGTCAATTTTTGCACTTGCGTGTGCCGGACCCTAGCAAACTTTTACGACGTCCGATTTCGATTTGTCAGATTGATAAGGTCAATAAAGTGGCAACAATTGTTTACCGAGTAGAACGTGCTGGGACGACTATTTTATCTCAGCTAAAAGCTGGTGATCGCGTTGATACCATGGGACCTCAGGGTAATAGCTTTGATTTGTCAGTCCTCTCAGCTGGGCAAACAGCTCTTCTCATTGGTGGGGGTATTGGTGTTCCACCTTTGGTTGAAACAGCTAAGCAGCTTGCTGCTAAAGGTGTTAAAGTCGTTTCTGTGCTTGGATTTGCGACTAAAGATGCTGTGATTCTAGAAGAGGCATTATCAGCTTACGGTAAAGTTTATGTGACAACAGATGATGGCTCATATGGTATTAAGGGTTATGTGTCAACGGTTGTCGATGATTTGGTTGAAAAGCAGTCATTTGATGCCATTTATTCATGTGGTGCGCCTGGCATGCTGAAATATGTGGACAAGAAATTTGAAAATCACCCACATGCTTATTTGTCAATGGAATCACGTATGGCTTGTGGTATGGGTGCTTGCTACGCTTGCGTGGTGCATTTGCGAAATGCCAAAGAAGCAGCCAACAAGCGCGTGTGTGAAGATGGTCCAGTCTTTGAAACTGGTCAAATCATTTTGTAAGGAGGCAAAATCATGTCAGAAAATCGTTTAGCGGTCAAACTTCCAGGACTTGATTTAAAAAATCCGATTATTCCAGCGTCAGGTTGCTTTGGTTTTGGACAAGAATACGCCAAATACTATGATTTGGATAAACTTGGCTCAATCATGATTAAGGCAACGACTAAGGATGCGCGTTTTGGAAATCCAACACCTCGTGTGGCAGAAACACCATCAGGTATGTTAAACGCTATTGGCTTGCAAAACCCTGGTGTCGACGTGGTCTTGTCAGAAAAACTTCCTTGGTTAGCTGAGCATTTCCCAGAATTGCCAATCATTGCTAATGTTGCAGGATTCTCAAATGACGAATACGCTTATGTGTCAAAAAAGATTTCAAAAGCTCCAAACGTCAAAGCAATTGAGCTTAACATCTCATGTCCGAATGTTGACCACGGCAATCACGGTCTTTTGATTGGTCAGGTACCTGAGTTGGCTTACGCTGCCGTTAAAGCGAGTGTTGAGAATTCAGATGTGCCAGTTTACGTCAAATTAACACCAAGTGTTGCTGATATTACGACAGTTGCTAAGGCTGTTGAAGAAGCCGGTGCGACAGGATTTACCATGATTAATACTTTGGTTGGCATGCGATTTGATTTGAAAACACGTAAACCAATCATTGCCAATGGTACAGGAGGTATGAGCGGTCCAGCGGTCTTTCCAGTAGCTCTTAAGCTTATTCGTCAAGTAGCGCAAAGTTCTGATTTGCCAATTATTGGTATGGGTGGTGTTGATTCGGCAGAAGCGGCTATTGAGATGATGATTGCTGGTGCATCAGCTATTGGTGTTGGAACAGCGAACTTTGCAGATCCTTACGCTTGTCCAAATATCATCGAGCGTTTGCCAGAAGTCATGGACCAGTATGGCATCACAGATCTTGAAACTTTACGTCGCGAAGTTCGCCAAGATTTACGTGGCAAATAAGCTCTGCTATTTGATTAAAAAGTCAGTAAATTTTTGACTTTGATTGTAAAAAAAGATATAATATTAACAACTGAATAACCTTTAATTGAGTCCAGAGAGGCGAGAAAGGTTCGTGAAAAAAAGAAGATATAATCTTTGATAATGGGGTGTTTGCTACCCTGCTTTTCGTGTAACCTCGCCCTCAGGCGGGGTTTTCTTTATAGAAAAAGGAGAAAAAATGCACGAAAGTCGTCCGATTATTGCTCTTGATTTTCCATCATTTGATGATGTGAAGTCATTTCTTGCTTTGTTCCCTGCAGATGAGAAGCTCTATGTCAAGATTGGTATGGAACTTTATTATGCTGAAGGACCAGAGATTGTTCGTTATGTGAAATCTCTTGGACACTCAGTTTTCCTAGATTTGAAATTGCATGACATTCCGAATACGGTTAAATCAGCAATGCATGTGCTTTCAAATCTAGGTGTGGACATGACCAATGTTCACGCAGCTGGTGGTGTTGAGATGATGAAAGCGGCGCGTGAAGGGCTTGGGCAAGGTCCAAAACTGATCGCAGTAACTCAATTAACCTCAACATCAGATGAACAGATGAAAGCAGACCAAAACATTCAGACAAGCTTGGTTGATTCTGTGCTTCATTATGCGAAAAAAGCAGAAGAAGCTGGTCTTGATGGCGTTGTCTGCTCAGCTTGTGAAGTTGCTGTTATCAAAGAGGCAACGTCAGATGATTTTGTCTGCTTGACGCCAGGTATTCGCCCAGCAGGAGCTGTGGTTGGTGACCAAAAACGCGTCATGACGCCAAGTCAAGCATCAGCTATCGGATCAAGTTATATCGTTGTTGGACGACCAATTACTAAAGCTGAGGATCCAGTGGCAGCTTACAAAGCCATTTACAACGAATGGAACGCTTAGTATTTTAATACTAAGACGACAATTGATTTTTGAGTTTAGAAAAGAGGAATAAAATGACTTTAGCATCACAAATTGCATCAGATTTGCTTGATATTCAAGCAGTTTACTTGAAACCAAATGATCCATTTACTTGGGCATCTGGGATTAAATCACCAATCTACACAGATAATCGTGTAACTTTGTCTTACCCAGAAACACGTACTTTGATTGAAAATGGGTTTGTTGACAAAATCAAAGAAGAATTCCCAGAAGTTGAAGTAATTGCCGGAACTGCAACAGCTGGTATCCCACATGGTGCCATTATCGCTGATAAAATGAATCTTCCATTTGCTTACATTCGTAGTAAACCAAAAGATCATGGTGCTGGAAATCAAATCGAAGGTCGTGTAACAAAAGGACAAAAAATGGTTGTCGTTGAAGACCTTATCTCAACTGGTGGTTCAGTTCTTGAAGCTGTAGCAGCTGCCGAACGTGAAGGAGCTGATGTTATCGGTGTGGTAGCCATCTTCACTTATGAATTGCCAAAAGCAACTGAAAACTTTGAAAAAGCAGGTGTAAAACTTGCAACACTTTCTAACTACACAGAGCTTATCAAAGTGGCTAAAGTACAAGGTTACATCACTGCTGATGATTTGACATTGTTACGCAAGTTTAAAGAAAATCAAGAAACTTGGTGTGACTAAATGAGTTAGTATTTGGCTACTAAGGTGAAAAACTTTGGTGGCCTTCTTGGTTTAAACATGGAAAGGGGTTATAATGAAACTATCATCACCATTTAAAGATAATGTTTTACCAGATACCTATGCTAAAGGGGCTAGTGTCCAAGTGAGAGGAAACGCTGTAATTTCTTTTCCTTTTACGATTGAGGATGTTCCCAAAGGAACAAAGACATTTGCTTGGACCTTTGTCGACTATGATTCTATTCCAGTTTGTGGCTTTGCTTACATTCACTGGGTAGTGGCTAATGTTCCTAGTGATATGACAGCTATCTCAGAGGATTTTTCTCGTCTAGATGCTAAGCACACTCATGGTAAAAATAGCTTGGTTAGCAAGTTTTTAAATGAGGATAACTCAGATATTTATGATGGTTATATGGGACCATATCCACCGGATAAAGACCATGTTTATGCCCTTACGGTCTATGCTTTGGATTGTGAATTGCCACTTGAAAATGGTTTTTACATGAATGATTTGCGACATGCGATAAAAGGACATGTCTTGGCAAAAGAGGAGCTAGATTTAGTAGGGAAATACTAAAACTAACGAGGAGTGAACATGCAGCATTCAACTTGGCATGAATTAATTAAAAAGGAATTACCAGAGCATTATTTTGGGCAAATCAATCAGTTTATGGACTTGGTCTATCAACAAGAATTGGTTTACCCACCACGTGAAAAAGTCTTTAACGCGATTCAGACAACAGCATTAGAAGATGTTAAAGTCGTTATCATTGGTCAGGATCCTTATCATGGTCCTAATCAAGCACAAGGCTTGTCATTTTCAGTGCCAGAAGACATTCCAGCTCCGCCATCTTTGCAAAATATTTTGAAAGAATTGGCAGATGATTTGGAGCAACGTGATCACCACGATTTAACACCATGGGCACAGCAAGGAGTGCTTCTTTTAAATGCTTGCTTGACAGTTCCAGCTGGTCGTGCGAATGGTCATGCGGGGCAAATCTGGGAACCTTTCACAGATGCGATTATCAAGGTGGTTAATCAAAAAGAAACACCTGTTGTCTTTATCCTGTGGGGTGGCTTTGCACGTAAGAAAAAAGTTCTCATTACCAATCCTATCCATCATGTCATTGAAAGTGCGCACCCAAGTCCACTCTCGGCTTATCGAGGATTTTTTGGCAGCCACCCTTTCTCAAAAGCTAACGCATATTTGACAGAGGATGGCCTTGAACCAATTGATTGGTTGAAATAATAGGAGTTTAACATGTTACTTATTAAAAATGGTCGTGTTGTTGATCCGAAATCTGGTTTTGATCAGGTAGCGGATGTACTTGTTGATGGTAAAAAAGTTGTTAAGATTGCGGATGCAATTGAAGAAGCTGGTGCTGAAGTGATTGACGCTACTGGTCTTGTTGTGGCACCAGGTTTGGTGGATATTCATGTACACTTCCGTGAACCAGGTCAAACGCATAAAGAAGACATTCACACAGGTGCATTAGCAGCGGCAGCTGGTGGCTTCACATCAGTTGTGATGATGGCAAATACCAACCCTACCATTTCTGACGTTGAGACTTTGAAAGAAGTTTTAGTAAGTGCAGCTAAGGAGAACGTTCACGTTTACACTAATGCAACCGTAACGAAAAACTTTGACGGCAAGACTTTGACTGATTTTAAGGATTTGCTTGAAAATGGTGCTCTTAGCTTTTCTGATGATGGTATTCCGCTTCAAAGCACAAAAGTGTTAAAAGAAGCCTTGGATTTGGCTAAAGCAAACAACACATTTGTGGCTGTGCACGAAGAAGACCCAGAATTAAACGGCATCCTTGGATTTAACGAAGGTATCGCACGTGATAAATTCCATTTCTGCGGAGCAACAGGTGTGGCAGAATACAGCATGATTGCGCGTGATGTTATGATTGCCTATGACCGCGGAGCTCATTTGCATATCCAACACTTGTCAAAAGCTGAATCAGTGAAAGTGGTTGAATTTGCTCAACAATTGGGGGCAAACGTCACTGCAGAAGCAGCACCGCAACATTTCTCAAAAACAGAGGATTTGCTTTTGATCAAAGGTTCTGCAGCTAAGATGAACCCACCACTTCGTACAGAAAAGGATCGCTTAGCGGTTATTGAAGGCTTGAAATCTGGCGTCATTTCTGTGATTGCGACTGACCACGCGCCACACCACGCCGATGAAAAGAATGTTGAAGACATCACAAAAGCCCCATCAGGCATGACAGGGCTTGAAACGTCGTTATCACTTGGTTTGACAAACTTGGTAGCGACAGGCGACTTGACGCTTTCAGAATTGCTTGCTAAGATGACCATCAATCCGTCATCTATGTATGATTTCGATGCAGGTTATTTGGCTGAAAATGGCCCAGCTGACATCGTGATTTTCGCTGACAAAGAAGAACGTGTTGTCTCTGACCATTTTGCTTCTAAAGCTTCAAATTCACCATTTATCGGTGAAAAACTCCAAGGTGTTGTCAAATACACTATCTGTGATGGTAACATTGTTTATAAAGCATAAAAAAAGAATTAGCATTTTGCTAATTTCTTTTTTGTTCTTGATGACTTAAATTCATTCCCCAAGGAACGAGGTTTTCTTCATGATTTTTAATACGAGTAATATTGTCTTTGTGTCGTACAATGATGATGCCTGCAATAATGATAATCAATAATGTAAAGAGCAAATCATAGTGATTAAGCAAGAAACCAAATGCTGGAAAGACAAGCACACTAACCACAGCAGCGCTTGCAGCAACAACACTAGACAATGAAATCATGCTATAGAGGTAAAGGGTGATGACAAAGATAACGGCAAGGAAAAGAAGAAATAGCGGTGCGTATCCAAGAAGAACACCAGCACTTGTCGCAACTGCCTTACCACCTTTAAACTGTGCAAATAGCGGGAAGGTATGACCAATAATGGCAAATAAACCAATAAGAACAGGTGACACACCATTAACGCTAAAGATAAGAGGAAGGAGTGCTGCCAGGGTTCCTTTTAGCATATCAATCACAAATGTGACAATTCCTGCTTTGACACCTAAAACTCGAAAAGTATTGGTTGTCCCAGTATTACCGCTACCATGTTCTCTGAGGTTGACATGATAGAAGAATTTTCCAATCCATAGACCAGTTGGGATTGACCCCAACAAGTATGCAATCACAATCATAACTAAAATTTTCATGTTTTCATTATAACATAATCAGTTTTTATGAAAAGTTAAAATTTGAAAAATAAATAACTTGAAGAATCAAGTTAAATTTGTGATAACGCTTTAAATTTGTTATACTATTTCATGAAAAATTAGTGATTTTCCTTGTAAAATCCTTATTCGATTTGATTTTTTTTTGCAAAAATTTGAAAAAACTTGTAAGATAAAAAAGATGAATTATTTGGAGGTCGCTTTTGGCTAAAAAAGAAATTAATATAAATAATTATAATGACGATGCCATTCAAGTGTTAGAGGGGCTAGATGCCGTACGTAAACGCCCCGGAATGTACATCGGTTCAACAGATGCGACAGGACTACATCATTTAGTTTGGGAGATTGTTGACAATGCCGTCGATGAAGCTCTTTCTGGCTTTGGTACTCAGATTGATGTTATTCTTAATCAAGATGGTAGTGTGACCGTAAAAGACCAAGGACGTGGGATGCCAACTGGTAAGCACGCTATGGGGATTCCAACTGTAGAAGTTATCTTCACTGTGCTTCACGCAGGTGGTAAATTCGGTCAAGGTGGTTATAAAACATCTGGTGGGCTTCACGGTGTGGGGTCTTCAGTTGTTAATGCCCTCTCAAGATGGCTTGAAGTCGAAATTACTCGTGACGGTGCGGTTTACAAACAACGTTTTGAAAATGGTGGTAAACCCGTGACAACCCTTAAAAAGATTGGAACAGCACCAAAATCTAAGTCAGGTACTATGGTAACATTCATGCCTGATGATACGATTTTCTCAACGACTGACTTTAAATTTAACACCATTGCTGAGCGCTTAAAAGAATCTGCCTTTTTGCTTAAGAATGTTACATTGACGTTGACGGATAATCGTTCAGAAGAAGCAGAACATCTAGAATTCCATTATGAAAATGGAGTGCAGGACTTTGTTGAATACCTTAACGAAGACAAAGAAACATTAACACCTGTGATTTGGGTGACTGGTGAAGACCAAGGTTTCCAAGTTGAAGTTGCACTTCAATACAATGACGGATTCTCAGATAATATCCTTTCTTTTGTTAACAATGTTCGTACTAAAGATGGTGGAACACACGAGACAGGATTGAAATCTGCCATTACTAAGGCGATGAATGACTACGCTCGCAAGTCAGGCCTTTTGAAAGAAAAAGATAAGAACCTTGAAGGGTCAGATTACCGTGAAGGGCTATCTGCAGTGCTTTCAATCTTGGTTCCAGAAGAACACTTGCAATTCGAAGGACAAACTAAAGATAAACTCGGTAGTCCTCTAGCACGTCCGATTGTAGACAGTATTGTCTCTGAAAAACTCACTTTCTTCCTTTTGGAAAATGGTGAAGTGGCGTCTAACCTTGTTCGTAAGGCGATTAAAGCGCGTGATGCCAGAGAAGCAGCTCGTAAAGCGCGTGACGAATCTCGTAATGGTAAGAAGAACAAGAAAGACAAAGGACTCCTTTCTGGTAAATTGACACCAGCACAGTCTAAGAATCCTAAGAAAAATGAGCTTTATCTGGTCGAAGGGGATTCTGCCGGCGGTTCAGCTAAACAAGGACGTGACCGTAAATTCCAAGCTATTTTGCCATTGCGTGGTAAAGTCTTAAATACAGCAAAAGCTAAGATGTCTGACATTGTGAAAAACGAAGAAATCAATACCATGATTTACACAATTGGTGCAGGCGTCGGTGCAGATTTTAAAGTTGAAAATTCAAACTACGATAAGATTATTATCATGACCGATGCGGATACCGATGGTGCTCACATTCAGACATTGTTACTAACTTTCTTTTACCGTTACATGCGTCCGCTTGTGGAAACAGGTCATGTCTATATCGCTTTGCCACCTTTGTATAAAATGTCTAAAGGTAAAGGCAAGAAAGAGCAAGTTGAGTACGCTTGGACAGATGGTGAGTTAGAAGAATTACGTCAAAAATTTGGTAAAGGAGCTCAACTCCAACGTTACAAAGGTCTTGGTGAGATGAACGCTGACCAATTGTGGGAAACAACCATGAACCCTGAAACACGTACGCTTATTCGTGTGACTATTGATGATTTGGCGCGTGCCGAACGCCGTGTCAATGTCCTTATGGGTGACAAAGTTGAACCACGCCGCAAATGGATTGAAGACAATGTTAAATTCACCTTGGAAGAAAATACAGTGTTTTAATTGCTTGTGATGAATCCATAAATTTTTTGACGTGAAAAGTAAAGGATAATAATTATGTCAAATGTTCAAAATATGTCTCTTGAAGACATTATGGGGGATCGTTTCGGACGATATTCCAAATATATTATTCAAGAGCGGGCTTTGCCAGATATTCGTGATGGTTTGAAGCCTGTTCAACGTCGTATCCTTTATTCGATGAACAAGGACGGCAATACTTTTGATAAGGGTTTTCGTAAATCGGCAAAATCTGTCGGTAACGTTATGGGTAATTTCCACCCACACGGTGATTCCTCTATTTATGACGCTATGGTGCGAATGAGTCAGGATTGGAAAAATCGTGAAACCTTGATTGAAATGCATGGTAACAATGGTTCTATGGACGGTGATCCACCGGCAGCCATGCGTTACACTGAAGCACGTTTGTCAGAGATTGCTGGCTACTTGCTTCACGATATTGAAAAAAATACTGTTCCGTTTGCTTGGAACTTTGATGATACCGAAAAAGAACCAACGGTTTTGCCAGCTGCCTTTCCTAACCTTTTAGTTAATGGTGCAACAGGTATTTCAGCTGGATATGCAACTGATATTCCGCCACACAACTTGGCTGAAGTCATTGATGCAGTTGTTTACCTTATCGACCATCCAAATGCAAAATTAGATAAATTGATGGAATTCTTGCCAGGACCTGATTTCCCTACTGGGGCGATTATCCAAGGTAAGGATGGTATTCGTAAGGCTTACGAAACTGGTAAAGGACGTGTTGTTGTTCGTTCACGAACGGACATTGAAAGTCTTCGTGGCGGCAAAAAACAAATCGTCGTCACTGAAATTCCTTATGAAGTCAATAAAGCCGTACTCGTTAAGAAAATTGACGATGTTCGTGTCAACAATAAAGTCCCTGGCATTGCAGAAGTTCGTGATGAGTCAGACCGTGATGGACTTCGTATTGCTATCGAACTTAAAAAAGATGCAGACGAGCAAACGATTCTCAACTATTTGTTGAAATACACTGACTTGCAAGTCAACTATAACTTCAACATGGTTGCTATTGACAACTATACACCACGCCAAGTGGGTATCATTCCGATGTTGACAAGTTACATTGCTCACCGTAAGGAAATCATCGTTGCCCGTTCAAAATTTGACAAGGAAAAAGCTGAAAAACGTCTTCACATCGTGGAAGGCTTGATTCGTGTTATTTCAATTCTGGATGAGGTTATTGCGCTTATTCGTGCGTCTGAAAATAAAGCTGACGCTAAAGAAAACCTCAAAGTCAGCTATGAATTTTCAGAAGAACAAGCTGAAGCTATTGTGACTTTGCAATTGTACCGTTTGACAAATACTGATATTGTGACGCTTGAAAATGAAGAAGCAGAGCTTCGTGAACGCATCACTATGCTTAAAGCAATTATCGGTGACGAACGTACTATGTACAATGTCATGAAACGTGAACTACGTGAAGTTAAGAAGAAATTCGCTAACCCACGTTTGACAGAATTGCAAGCCGAAGCACAAACGATTGAAATCGATGTGGCAAGCTTGATTGTCGAAGAAGATACTTATGTCAGTGTGACAAAAGGTGGTTACATCAAACGTACAAGTCCGCGTTCTTACAATGCTTCTACGGTTGAAGAAATTGGTAAACGTGATGATGATGAACTGGTCTTCGTCTCACAAGCTAAGACAACTCAACATTTGTTGATTTTTACAAATCTTGGCAATGTCATCTATCGTCCAGTCCATGAATTGACAGATATTCGCTGGAAAGATATTGGGGAACATTTATCACAAACCATCACTGATTTTGCGACAGACGAGTATGTCTTGTATGCTGAAATTGTCGATGACTTTGGACCGCAAACTTATTTTGCAGCCACAAAATATGGTCAAATCAAACGCTTTGAACGCAAAGAATTCACGCCATGGCGCACCTACAAATCAAAAGCTGTTAAGTATGCTAAGTTGAAAAAAGACGATGATATGGTCGTGACTATTGCGCCAATTGCACTTGATGATGTCATGATCATTACGCATAATGGCTATGCCTTGCATTTCAATATTGACGAAGTGCCAGTAGTTGGTGCCAAAGCGGCAGGGGTTAAATCAATTAACCTTAAGGATGAGGATTTTGTCGTGTCAGCCTTTATCGCCAATACAGAAAGCTTCTTTATCTTGACACAACGTGGTAGCCTTAAACGTATGACAACTGAGCTAATTCCAGCAACAAGTCGTGCTAATCGAGGCTTGCAAGTCCTTCGTGAACTCAAATCAAAACCACATCGCGTCTTTATGGCAGGACCAGTCCATGCCTCAAATGACGTGCAAAATATTGATTTATTCACTATTGAGACGTTAGATTCAGATAAAATCGAAACCTTAGAAGTTTATTCAAATAAAGGCAATCATTATCAAGCCATTCTTGAAGATTTGACCTTGTCAGAACGCACAAGTAATGGTTCCTTTATCTCAGATAAAATTTCAGATGAAGGTGTCTTTAGCGCAAGAATTAAATAGCGATAATAAATCGGAGATTTTCTCCGATTTATTTTTTGAACAAATTTTCAGAATTTTATGAAAAAGTACTTGAAAAAAGATTTAAAAAGCGTACAATAGGATAAAAACAAAGAAAGAGGAATAGTTATGACAGTAGATTTAGACTGGGATAATCTAGGCTTTGCCTATCGTAAATTACCATTTCGTTACATCTCTTACTACAAAGATGGTAAATGGGATGAAGGAAAATTAACAGAAGATTCAATGCTCCACATTTCTGAAGCATCACCAGCTTTGCACTATGGTCAACAAGCCTTTGAAGGGTTGAAAGCCTATCGTACAAAAGATGGTTCAGTACAATTGTTCCGCCCAAATATGAACGCTGAACGTTTGCAACGCACTGCAGATCGTCTTCTTATGCCACAAGTGCCTACAGAAAAATTTATTGATGCTGCAAAACAAGTCGTTCGTGCTAATGAAGAATTTGTACCACCATACGGCACTGGTGCAACACTTTATCTACGTCCTCTTTTGATTGGTGTTGGTGACATTATTGGTGTTCACCCTGCAGATGAATACATTTTCACTATTTTCGCAATGCCTGTTGGTAACTACTTCAAAGGTGGTTTGGTACCAACTAATTTCTTGATTCAAGACGAATATGACCGTGCTGCTCCACATGGTACAGGTGCTGCAAAAGTAGGTGGTAACTATGCCTCAAGTCTTCTTCCAGGTAAAATGGCTCACGACCGTAAGTTCTCTGATGTTATTTACCTAGATCCTGCGACACACACTAAGATTGAAGAAGTCGGCTCTGCAAACTTCTTTGGTATTACAGCTGATAATGAGTTTATCACACCACTTAGTCCATCAATCTTGCCATCTATCACAAAATACTCACTTCTTTATTTGGCAGAACACCGTTTTGGCATGAAAGCTATCCAAGGTGATGTTAGACTTGATGAATTGGATAAATTCGTTGAAGCAGGTGCCTGTGGTACAGCAGCTGTTATTTCACCAATCGGTGGTGTTCAACACGGTGATGACTTCCATATCTTCTACAGTGAAACAGAAGTAGGACCTGTTACTCGTAAATTGTACGACGAGCTTGTCGGTATCCAATTCGGTGACATTGAAGCTCCAGAAGGCTGGATTTACAAAGTTGACTAATAAATTAAAGCTTGCTCTTGCAAGCTTTTTTGTTTTTCGGTAAAATGAATAGCGTGAGGTGGAAAAATGAGCAAAAAAGATAAAAAAATCGAAATTCAACTTGCTGACGCCAAAGTTGCCATCAATAATGCTAATGTCGATGGTTATAATTTGACTGCTGGAAAAAAAGTTATCGGTGAAATTGCTGAGCTTGATAACAAATTTGCCGTTGTCAAAAATGGAGAAGTGGAAGCACTTTTCAAAACTTTAGAGCAAGCAATTGAAAATATTATTGAAAATTACAACTTAAATCGCTAAAAAATAGCGAAAAGTACTTGTCAGAGAACAAAAACTATGCTAGAATAGTTTTTGTCGTAACGGAAGGGTAGCGAAGAGGCTAAACGCGGCGGACTGTAAATCCGCTCCTTCGGGTTCGGGGGTTCGAATCCCTCCCCTTCCATAGTTACGGGCATAGTTTAAAGGTAGAACTAAGGTCTCCAAAACCTTCAGTGTGGGTTCAATTCCTACTGCCCGTGTTAGTAAAGTGGCGAATGTGGTGAAGTGGTTAACACACCAGATTGTGGCTCTGGCACGCGTGGGTTCGATTCCCATCATTCGCCTTTATATTATTGGGGTATAGCCAAGCGGTAAGGCAAGGGACTTTGACTCCCTCATGCGTTGGTTCGAATCCAGCTACCCCAGTCAAAGGTATCGGGTGCATTGGCACCGTCTATGTTAACCATTGTCTTTGCGGGTACCTTTAAAAATATATTGTTATCAAGGGTCAGAATTGGCTGGCTCTTGTTGGAGGATCTTTTTAGAATGAACGAATTTGAAGAATTGCTAAACAGTGTTAGCGAAGTTAACACAGGTGACGTTGTAACAGCTGAAGTTATCTCAGTAGATAATGATCAAGCAAATGTTGTTATCGAAGGAACTGGTATCGAAGGTGTTTTGACACGTCGTGAATTGACAAACGACCGTGACGCAAACGTTGCAGACCTTGTTAAAGTTGGTGAAACACTTGAAGTGCTTGTTCTTCGTCAAGTTGTTGGTAAAGATACTGATACTGTAACTTACCTTGTATCTAAAAAACGCTTGGAAGCTCGCAAAGCTTGGGATAAACTTGTTGGTCGTGAAGAAGAAGTTGTTACTGTTAAAGGAACACGCGCTGTTAAAGGTGGACTTTCAGTTGAATTTGAAGGTCTTCGTGGATTTATTCCAGCTTCAATGATCGATACTCGTTTTGTTCGTAACACTGAACAATTTGTAGGTCAAGAATTCGACGCTAAAATCAAAGAAGTTGATCCAGCTGAAAACCGTTTCATCCTTTCACGTCGTGAAGTTGTTGAAGCCGAAGCTGCAGAAGCTCGTAAAGAAGTCTTCTCTAAACTTGAAGTTGGTTCAATCGTAACTGGTAAAGTTGCTCGTTTGACAAGCTTCGGTGCTTTCATCGACCTTGGTGGTGTTGACGGACTTGTTCACGTGACTGAATTGTCTCACGAACGTAACGTTTCACCTAAATCAGTTGTATCTGTTGGTGATGAAGTTGAAGTTAAAGTTCTTGCTATCGACGAAGAAGCAGGACGTGTATCACTTTCACTTAAAGCAACAACACCTGGACCATGGGATGGCGTTGAACAAAAACTTGCTGCTGGTGATGTTATCGAAGGTAAAGTTAAACGCTTGACTGACTTCGGTGCTTTCGTTGAAGTATTGCCAGGTATCGATGGACTTGTTCACATCTCTCAAATTTCACACAAACGTGTTGAAAATCCAAAAGATGTTCTTTCAGTAGGTCAAGACGTTACTGTTAAAGTTCTTGAAGTAAACGCTGATGCAGAACGTGTATCACTTTCTATCAAAGCTCTTGAAGAACGTCCAGCTAACGCTGAAGGCGAAAACAACGAAAAACGTCAATCACGTCCACGTCGTCCAAAACGTCAAGAAAAACGTGACTACGAACTTCCAGAAACTCAATCTGGATTCTCAATGGCGGATCTTTTCGGAGATATCGAATTGTAAGAAAAAAAGAGGCATGGAAACATGTCTTTTTTTCTATTTTAGAGTATGCTATAATAGTATACTGTTAGCACCCTTAGTGTAATGGATATCACGTAAGATTCCGGTTCTTGAGATAGGGGTTCGATTCCCTTAGGGTGCAAAAAGGAAAACGTTGAAAGATTTGTTCACTCAACGTTTTTTTAGTTGCTAAGTTTTAGTGAAATTATTATGTAAAATCTTTTAGTGTTGAAAGGAAAAAGGCAAACATACAGATGAATGGTTACTAGCTTATCCTAAAATTAAAGTTGACTACTGTATTAGCGTCTCTATAGTGGATTTATTGGGGGAGACAGTTTGGTTAATCTTTTGCAATTTATTAAAGAATTTGATATAATACTCAGTATCTCATATTGGGGTCGTTACGGATTCGACAGGCATTATGAGGCATATTCTGCGACTCGTGTGGCGACGTTAACGCTCAGTTAAATATAACTGCAAAAAATACTAATTCTTACGCTGTAGCAGCCTAAACACCTGCTCGCGTGACTTCTAGCAGATTGCTTATGTTTGCTTAGAGGTTTTATTGATTTATAAGCTACGTTTGACCATTGCCTAGCTGGTTGAAAAGAGATTTATAGGCTCGCAGATAGAAGGCTTGAGTTATGTGTCGTCTATCTGTTAAATGAAAGACATAACCTATGGTTGTAGACGAATATGTTGGCAGATGTTTGGACGTGGGTTCGACTCCCACCGGCTCCATAAAAAACTTGAGGCGTCAGCCTTTTATTTGTGTATAGGAACTTATTATGAAAAAACTTTTGTCTTTGACCGTTTTAGGTCTCTCACTTTTTTCCTTAGCTGCTTGCGGAAATTCTTCGTCTAAGACTGAGACGAAAGGATCTTTGGATAATGAAGCATCCAAGATCTTAACTGTTAAGCATGGAAATGTTCGTCAGAACTTTGATAAGATTACCATGGCAAATGCTTCTCAGGAGTTTTCTGGGGGATCAAATCTTGATAGTTTGAAGGGGTTGTTTGGTGAGCCAACATCAACTAGTCAGGAGCAGGCAGGAGACGCGACGCTTGATGTCTATAATTGGCAGTATGATAATGTTGTTGTTACAGCAAAACTTTTTAACAATAGTACCGTTGTTAAGTCAATTTCAACTTTTTCTTACGTTCGGGATTCTAAAATCACTTTGAAAATGTATGAAGATCTTAAAAATGGAACTAGCTATGATAATGTGGTCAAAACACTTGGGGTACCAGATGTTTATTCTATCGCTGTTTCTTCTGATGCGACAATGACACAAGCACTTTGGTCATCTAACCTTGTAACTAAGAAAGGGAAAACAGGTAGCCTTACTCTTAACTTTAAAAATGGTGCCTTGGAAAACAAGTCTCAAGAAAATTTGATTAACAAGTAATCACAGTAAAAGATGCCTTTCTAAATCAATGAAGGTATTTTTTTGTTATAATAAAAGGAGTGATTAAATTTGTGGAAATATAATGACTAAAAAGGGTATTTTTTATAGGGATAGCAGGTTTAATTCTGGTATTCTTATGGCCTCTTTTAAATAACTTTATCCCCTAAATCAAGAAGTGAACCAATACTAATCATGATCAAGCCTTTTTAAAAGAGGTTTTTAAGCAGGCTAAATTCCAAAACGCAATGATACTTCTTAGTCTAATGATTCTGTCATCAGCTATTCCTGGAGTTTCAAGTTCTATTTTTTGTATTTTTTGTTGGGCTACTCTATGTCCCTTTGCTTGTGATTCCGATGAATATTATTGGTAATACTTTTGGAAATTTGACTAGTTTTGAAATTCTGAGAAGACTTGAAAAGCCAGAGAAGTCCAAACGTATGGAGAAACTCCTAAACTATATTGAAAACTTTAAGCATCGTTTTATTGGGATTTCTTTAGCCTTCTCTATTCCTTTTATACCATCAGCTCTGGTCAATTATCCTTGTGTTCAGATGAATTTACCCACAAGGACGAGGATTTTGGCAACCCTTATTGGAGTGACGCCAGTCTCGATTGTTTATGCAGTTAGTGGAGATTTGTTGCTTAATATCCGTCCGATTCGAATACCATTAGTGGCAGTACTTGCCATCTTGCTCTTTATCTCACTCGTCATTTACTTTATCCATTTTAGGAAGGAAAAAAATGAGCTTCATTCAAGTAACTAAAGAAGAATTTAACACACATGCTCAACAAGTGTCTGAGCGTTCTTTTATGCAAACGGAGGAAATGGCTAAGCTTCTTGAAAAACGTGGATTTAGCATTAGCTATGTCGCTTGGAAAGAAGGAGACCAGCTAGAAGTCTCAGCAATTGTCTACAGCATGCCTATGACTGGTGGGCTTCGTATGGAGGTGAATTGTGGACCGATTCACTCAAATACAGCTCATCTAAGCGACTTTTACCAAGGTTTGAAGGATTATGCTAAGGAAAATGGTGCTCTTGAACTATTAATCAAACCTTATGATACTTATCAAACTTTTGATAGTAATGGTGAACCAACTAGTGATGAGCAGAAGCAATTGATTAGTCAATTGACTGATTTAGGCTATAGCTTTGATGGTTTACAGACAGGCTATCCTGGTGGTGAACCTGACTGGCACTATGTGAAGGATTTATCAGGGATTGAAGAAAAAGATCTTATCAAGTCTTTCAGTAAAAAAGGGAAACCTCTGGTTAAAAAAGCCAAAACCTTCGGGATTAAGTTGAAAAAACTGAAACGTGATGAGTTATCTATTTTCAAAGAAATCACTTCAGCGACCTCTGATCGTCGTGAGTATAGTGACAAATCCCTAGATTATTACCAAGATTTTTATGATGCTTTTGGTGATAATGCTGATTTTATGGTGGCTACCTTGAATTTTCAGGATTACTATGACCATTTGGAAAGTGATCAGGCGAAGTTGGGAGCTAGAATTGTCAAATTACAAGCTGATTTAGAGGCTAATCCAAAATCTGAGAAAAAACAAAACCAATTAAGAGAGTTGTCAAGTCAGTTTGAGACCTTTGATGTTCGCAAGGGCGAAGCGACTGCCTTTATTGACAAGTATGGTCAGGAAGATATTGTTCTGGCCGGAAGTCTCTTTGTCTATACACCTCAAGAAGCTGTTTATCTTTTTAGCGGGTCTTATCCAGAGTTTAATAAGTTTTATGCGCCAGCACTCTTACAAGAGTATGTGATGACACAAGCCATCAAACGTGGCATTACGTTCTATAACTTCCTTGGTATTATGGGAATCTTTGATGGTTCAGACGGAGTTCTGCGATTTAAACAAAACTTTAATGGTTACATTGTTCGCAAGATGGGAACCTTCCGCTATTATCCACAACCGCTTAAATATAAAGCGATTCAAGGCGTTAAGAAACTGCTTGGACGTTCTTAAATTTTAGAGGGCTTTGATTTGAGTCCTCTTTCATTATATGTCTCTATATGGGCTTGAACCATTGTAAGGAGAGATTAGAAATTAAGGAGGTAAGTTGATGAAACTTGCACTATTGGGTACAGGGATGATTGTGACAGAGGTTCTTCCTGTGTTAACTACTATTGAAGGAATTGAGCTTAAAGCTATCATGTCGACACCACGATCACTTGACAAAGCTAAAGCTTTAGCTAAGCAATATGGTTTGGCTCAGGCGACTAGTGATTATGAGGAGATTTTGTCCAATCCAGAAGTTGATACGATTTATGTGGGAACGCCCAACCATACCCACTATGATTATGCTAAGAAAGCACTTTTGGCCGGCAAGCATGTTATTTGTGAGAAACCTTTCACCTTACATTTGGAAGAGTTTGAAGAGCTGGCTAAGCTTGCGCAAGAAAAAGAGCTTCTCTTGATGGAGGCTATTACCAATCAATATTTGGCTAATTTTACAGCGATTAAGGAAGCCTTGTCTGATATTGGAGATATTAAGATTGTGAATATCAATTATTCTCAATATTCTTCACGTTACGATGCCTTTAAGCGAGGAGAGATTGCTCCTGCCTTCAACCCTGAAATGGGTGGGGGAGCACTTAGAGATCTTAATATCTATAATATCCATCTCCTGGTTGGTCTCTTTGGTAAGCCTAATCGTGTGGAATATCTACCTAATGTGGAGCGAGGAGTGGATACGTCAGGAATTCTAGTTTTGGACTATGGTCACTTTAAGGCTGTTGCCATTGGAGCTAAAGACTGTAGTGCCGAGATTCGTTCAACTATTCAAGGAGATAAGGGAGCTATTACCATTTTTGGTGCAACCAACACTCTCCCTGAGATTGGCGTCACCCTCAATGGTCAGAAAGAGAGAGTCGTCAATCTCAATAGTCTACAACATCGTATGCATGATGAATTTGTGGCTTTTGAAAAGATGGTGGCGACCAAGGATTTTGACAGTGTTGCCAAGCAGTTGGAACATAGTCGTCAGGTTATGGAAGTTCTGGATCAAGCTTCGAAAGCTTTGTAACATACAAAAAAACAAGCAGTGGTATTAGCCATTGCTTGTTTTGTCTTATACAGTTGTTGGGAATGAGATCTCAATCAATTTGTCAGTGTGTACTGTTCTGAGTTTGTCCATCAAAACGATATCCTTGTCGATTTTTCGTTTGAGGAAGAATTCACGGATAACTTCTAATTCATTGTCTTTAACAGCACGGTGTTTATTTGAAATCAAGAGTTCATAATGCTTAGGTGCTTGTGTAAAGACAACATCAGTATTCCCAGCAGAGTAGGTCTCTACGA
>OHUN01000047.1_pt1 | contig 100091 bp, 114 predicted proteins | sample 1579211 | NCBI WGS metagenome assembly OHUN01 (sample SAMEA3879560, study PRJEB24766) | human gut metagenome | biome: human-associated habitat; feature: feces | place: USA | collected 1985/1987
CAAATCTTGCATTATGGTAATCTTTATTATAAATTTTGCAAGTTTTAGTAATTGCCTCTCCTCTTCTTTCATCCCAGTATGACAGAGGCTCTACTGTTTCGGAACAGAAAGCCCAGGCCCAGTAGCCGCCAGGATATGTTGGAATATTGGATGTGTAAGTTGCACAAATCGGAAAAACTTTTTTCAACAAAGTATACATTTTTTTTATTTCTTCTTTGTTAACAAAAGGTGATTCTGATTGTGCCGCAACAATACCGCCAGGTTTAAGTGAACGTTTTACATTTGTATAAAATTCTTCTGTAAATAAACCTTCACCAGGTCCCATAGGGTCTGTTGAATCAATAAGAATAATATCAAACATATTTTCTTTGTTTTTAATATATTCAATTGCATCTTCAACTAAGATTTCACATTTCGGATTATCGAGTTCACATGATATGGTTGGAAGATACTTTTTGCAAGCATCAATAACCATGCCATCAATTTCGCATAAAATAACTTTTTCTACAGTATCATGTTTGAGAACTTCTCTAACAGTTCCCCCATCTCCTCCGCCAATAACAAGTACTGTTTTTGGAGATTTATGATGCATCATTGGTATGTGTGCAATCATTTCGTGGTAATGAAACTCATCACCTTCTGTAGTCATCATTAAATCATCTAAAGTTAATACTCGTCCTAGTGTTGAATCAGATTCAAAAACTTCTACTTTCTGAAAAGGTGATTGTTCGCTGAACAATGTTTTTTTTCTTTTAATGGCAATTCCATAACCGCCAGGTGTTATTTCTTGGTAAAATTCTGTCATAGTTTTATACTCCCTGCTAATATGTGTATATGCAGGTGGAATACTTCCTGTCCTGCTTCTTTTCCTGTATTAATAACTGTCCTATAAGACTTTAAACCAGCCGCTTTTGCAGCTTCTTTAACAGTCATCATAAGTTTTCCCAGTAAAATTTCATCATTTAGTTCATTAAGTGATTCAACATGAATTCTTGGTACCACAAGTAAATGTGTATCTGCTTTAGGATTAATATCCTTAAAAACCACAGCATACTCATTTTCGTATACAAACTCAGTATTGGAATCGCCGTTAATAATTTTGCAAAAAATACAATTATCCATGCAATTCTCTCCTATAAAAATAATACATATATTGTAACAGAAATGTTTAAATTTATAGAGTACATCTTAACGAAACTTATAGATTACCTTACTTGTTATACATTTTTCCTTTATTTTAGCGTAAAGAGTTAGTAATAAAGAAAGGAGAGTATCATGACGACAGTAGAACCAATAAGAAATAAAGATGAGATAAAGAAAGTAGAGAAAATTCTAGCCCATCAAAGCCAACGCGATTTGGTATTATTCACTTTAGGTATAAACAGCGGCTTACGCATTTCTGATATTTTGGCTCTAAATGTTGGAGATGTTAGGATGAAAACATATATCCAGCTTGTTGAAAAAAAGACAGGTAAAACGAAGAAGATACCAATAAATGCAAAATTAAAACCAATGTTTGATACATTTACGAGTAAAAGAGATTACGATGAACCTCTTTTTCTAACAGCATTTAATAATCGATTAAACCGAATAGCTGCATATACAATTATAAAAGATGCCTGTGCTTCTGCCGGAATTGAAGCTCATATAGGGACACATACAATGAGAAAAACTTTTGGTTATCATCATTATAAAAAGTTTAGAGATTTAGCTTTGTTGCAAAAAATTTTCAATCATTCTAATCCACAGGTTACCTTACGTTATATTGGAATTGAGCAAGATCAGATAGAAGATAGTTATACGAATTTTGTTCTTTAAGCATCTGAACAACATAACATTTTATCAAAAATGTTATGTTAATCTATAAGCACGCGAATGCCCTAGCTACAACTTTATCGTAGCACGAATAAGCTAGTAGTCAAATGCATAACTTATTAGCCACTTAGCCTATTTTTAAAGAAAATTAACATATAATAAATGTCTGAAAATCAATAATAATACGAAGCATAACATTTTTGATAAAATGTTATGCCAAAATTGTATTTTGATAAATAATACTTTTTTGATAAAATGTTGAATAGAAACTAGAAAATGATGTTGAGTTAATTTTGGATAGGGTAATCCATTATACTGGAGAAAGATTAGATGGAGCAGGTTTTATACAAAAAAGAAATTGAAGAAATCAAAGACAGCGGATATTTGAGAAAAGATTCGACCATAACTGATGCTTTAATTGATAATTTCTATAATAGTATATTAAAAAAAGATGAGAAAAAAATTTTAGAACTAGCTTTTTCTGAAAACATGCATCAGGAAGATTTGGATGATTTACTGAAAATTTGGGACATTGAAGTAAAAGGCGGGGCAAAATCGCTCATGCTTGCCTATATAATGAAAATGCATCCGGAGATGAAATTTACTTCATATGAAGAACCACGATTAAAAGGACTATTAAATTTTTATAAATTTAGTAATATGGGCATAATTTCTCATTATAAAAAGATTTGTAGAGCGTTAAATGCAGAGGGCATTACCCCTATGATATTAAAAGGTGGAGCAATGAAGTTCTTGAGGCCAGAACTTCCTAGAATTATGGGCGATATTGATATACTTGTTCCGGACAATGTTTTTATGAAATCTGCAAAGATAGCTTGCTCTTTAGGATATGTTTTTTATGATATCTATTCTCATTCAATTGATATTCATAAACCTGATTCGGATTCCGGAGTTTTAGATATACATAGATTTATTTTTATGGGAACAGGACACGAAAGAAAACTTTTGAAAAATCTTTTCAAACGCTCAAGAGAGGAAAATGTTTTCGGGGTTAAAACTCTAATTCCGTCAAATGAAGATATGATGTTTATTTCTCTTGTTAATCTTGCAAGAAATCTGCGTGAAAAAACAAGTCAGGCAGGACTCATTTATACTATATTTGATTGCAAGTTTTTACAAGAAAGTAAACCGGATTTTGATTGGGAAATTGTTAAAGAAAATGCAAGATTAACTAAAACAGAAGTACAAATGAATTTTGCAATAAAATTCTTAATGAGAATCTCTAAAAATATTTTTCCAGAAGCATTACAAAGTGATGTGCTGTTTGAAAAAGAAACAATAGAATATTCAAATATGGTTATGTTTAACAGGTTTTATTTGGAGGATTTAAGAACTATTTGCCATCCTTTAAAAATGCAAGATTTATTTATAAAACCTGCAATTTGGAGTGACTATTTTAAATATAAACCTAAATATTTTGGATTGAAGCTTTTAAGAAAGCATCCCAAATTAATTGAATGGTTTATAAAAGATTTGAAAACAAAAGATTATAATTTCGAAAAATAAGGATAGCTTAATGCAAATTAAAGATTTAACAAAAGAAGAAATAAGAGAATGTTTCAACAATGTACAACAATATTTAGAAGCCAAAGATATAAAATGGATTAAATACTTGGATTTAGGTTGTAAAGTTGTAAGGCTTATAAGCTATAGTGAAGAGTTTTTATCTCACGTGGAAAAACAATTGACATTTGTTTTGCGTGACAAGGCACCAGCATACGATGCAACGTTAATATTATGGAAAGAAACTGATTTTGAGAATCTACCTGCAAAAATTTCTGAGAAATTTAATCCGAAAAAAAACATGCGTTTAAGGATAGAAATGCTATACAGTAAACAAAAAAGTTTGAAATGGTGTAGTGTTTTGGATAGAGATTTCTCAAAAATTAAACCGGCCATTGATATCCAAATTGAACGAGGTTTTTTTGTTGGTAATGATAAAGAGAAAGATACTTATTATTATGGTGTAAGAAATCTTGATCCGGAAGAATTTATTAAAGAAGGACATTTGTTTGTACAATTCCTTAATAACATTTTGAAAACAGAAACTTCAAATCTAGTGCACGGTGCTGTAATAGGATTAAACGGAGATGGAATTTGTTTTTGTGCAAGAGGGCAGAGAGGTAAATCAACTCTTTCAGTATTATCAATGATGAAAGGCTTTGAATACGTTTCAGATGATTATTTGATATTACATAAAAAAGATAATCAACTTTTATCAAGTCCGATTTATTCGATAATTACATTATCTCCGGTTATGTATAACAGATTATATGATTACTTAAATGGTTCTCAATTTGTTTCAAACAATGCGAGAAAGGATAAATATGTTTTCAATATTTCTAATTTCCATGATACATTTAAACAAAACTATCCGATTAAATTATGTATATTCCCTGAAATTGTATCAGATAAAGAGCCAAGTATTAAACCATGTACACTTGAGGAAAAGGGCAGAGCAATTGTTCAGCTAATTCAGTCTACGTTAATGCAAACTCAAGATTTGTCAGAAAATTGGACTGTCAAAAAGATGATGAATATGGTTAAAGATTTGCCTTTCTATAAATTAAATCTTTGCTGGGATATTGATAGAAATACAGAGTTTCTGCGTGAGTTTATGAATAATTTTAGTCAGCAAGAGCATAGAGTTATTAATACTCCAAAATTTGCAATTGATATAACGTTTGATTTAGCTAATATTTTGAATACAGAAACAGGAATAATTTATTCTATGAGTAGATTAACAACTGCTGCTTACGAACTTTTAGCGCAAGGTTATTCTAAGCAATCTGTTTTACAAGCATTAAAGAGAGCAGGGAATGTAGATGTATCGGAAATAGAAAAAGAATTTGATTTGTTTATTAATGCTCTTAAAGAAACAGGTATACTTGTCGAATTTGGAACAAAATATGCTGAATTAGAGATAAGTACAGAAAAATATGAATATGAATGGGAATATAAGATGTCATTCATAGAACATGCACAGGAAGAATATAAACAATTAATTAAGGAGAATAAAAATGAATTATGTATTAAATGAAGAAAAAATGTTTGCTGATGTAACAGATGGTATTGCAATTATTATTAACTCAGAAACTGGTATATATTATGGTTTAAATGGGCTGGGTACAGCGGTATATGAAAATTTGATGAATGGTTCAAGTGTTGCTGAAGTACTTTCTGCTTTGAAATCAATTTCAGGTGTTCCTGCTGACATAGAAGCTAAATTAAATGAGTTTATAGCAAAGCTGGTAGATTTTGAATTGATAATGGAAGGTTCTTCAACATCTTCAGAAGCAAATTTTGATAGTTCCGTAGCGGCAGAAGAAAATTTCGAAATGGTTGTAAATGAATATAACGATGCTCAGGAATTGTTGCTAGCAGATCCAATTCACGAAGTTAAGGAAGAAACCGGCTGGACACCGGAAAAAGATTCTATCGGATATTCAAAAGATGAAACTCGTGAACGTGAAGAAAAGATGGAAGTATAGGTTTAAAAAGTGTCAAAGGTTTCAGTAATAATACCTGTTTATAATACGGAAAAATTTTTAAGAAAATGTCTTGATAGCGTTTGTAATCAAACGCTTCAAGACATTGAAATAATCTGTATTAATGATTGCTCAACAGATGGGTCATTAGAAATTTTGCGTGAATATGCTGGAAAAGATAATCGTATTAAACTTATCGAATTATTTGAAAATGGTGGTGCTGCAAAAGCAAGGAATATAGGTATTGATATAGCTCACGGTGAATATATAGGTTTTGTAGATTCTGACGATTTTGTTGATTTGGATTTTTATGAGAAGTTGTATAATAAAGCTGTAGAAACTGGTGCAGACGCTGTAAAAGGTGAAATATGGGAATTAAATGATATTTCTAATGCTCCACATATGGAAGCTAAGTACGACTTAAATAATTTTATACAGAAGAATAAAGCATATTTCTATTTTACATTTACAACAGCGATTTACAAAAGAGATTTTATTATACAAAATAATATAAGATTTCCAGAAGGTTTGTGTCATCTAGAAGATCCTTATTTTACGATAAAAGCAGCTGTTTATTATAAAAAGTTAGAAATTGTAAAAAATACGAAATATTATTATGTTGTAACTCAAGATACAAGAAGTAAAAAGCCGGCTATAAATGCAATTATTGATTCTCTTTGTTTGGGAGCATTGAATATTTTAGAAATGTTAAATTCTTTAGATGTTTCAGAAGAACATTATAAAATTGTTTCTGCATTTGTTTTGGGAGAAATTTTAGAACGAATGGATTGTAATAATATCTCGGATAGTTCTTATAATTTGTTGTTAATGACTTTGTCAGATTTTTTTGATAGGAACAAACACAAAGAACAAATATTATCAAAATATTATTCAAATAAAAGAAAATTAATTTTTGAAAATAGGAAAAATAATACGTTTAGAATGCTGAGGGATAAACAATATGTCTGATGATGAATATTCAAGAGCTTTGTTAGATGAATATAAAAAATATGATAATGTAAATGAGAATAGAACAAATCCTCTTATTAAAATACTGGTAAGCTATATAAAGCCCTCATTCTTGTTCAAATCTGAAATTTTGACACCGATACATTTAGGGCGTGCTGTAGAGAGGGATAATTCAAAAGACGGCGTTATCACTGATGATGACATAAGATGGCTTCATGAAAACTGCATAGGCGATGATGATTTTGAAGAAAATATATCTGCGGTTAATCGCCGTGTGGGCTTCTTAACAGGTACGTATTGGGCTTGGAAGAATTACGAAAAACTTGGAAATCCTGATTATTTTGGTTCTTTTGGATATAGAAAGTTTATTGCTCCAACATTTATAAGCAGTATTTCAAATGTGGATATTATAGCACCTCAAAAAGTTTGTTTTAATATAACCTTAAAAGAACAGTTTATATGTTCGCATGGTATAGAATTATATAATGCTATAGTGGCTATCTTGGATAAGGTTTATCCATCGGAACTGCCATTGTTTAATGAGTATTTTGAGCAAAAATCTGGATATTTTCATGAATTATACGTTATGAAGAAGAATTATTTCTTTGAGTTCTGCCAGTGGATTTTTAAGCTTTTATTTATAATGCTTTCCGTGTATAATAACTCAATTTCACTTTCTCCGAAACAACATATTGTTGAAAAATTATGTTGTAAGTTTTTAGAATTAAATCAAGAAGAAATAACAGAAGTTCTTTCCCCTAGAAAGAATGCAGGCGCTGAAATTCGAGATATAGCTTTTATTTTGGAACGTTTGACAGGATTTTATATTTATAAATTGTCTAAAGGAGAAAAATGTAAAATAATAGAAGCGCCGCTAGTGTTGTCACAGGATTTTATTGACTGTGAAAAAAATGTAAATAGTTTGATTATTAGCAAAATGCGAGATAATATCCGTAAGGATATTATGCATACAATGAGATAAGAGATGAACGAACAAGAATTATTATACGAGTATAAGCAATATGATGGAATAAATAATAATAAACCTCTCGTAAAGATTTTGGTAAGTTATATCAAACCGTCATTTTTATTTAAGTCAGAAATTTTGACTCCGATTCATCTAGGGAGAGCTGTAGAAAGGGATACTTCAAAAGATGGAGTTATTTCAGATGAAGATATAAAATGGCTGCACGAAAATTGCATTGGCGATGATGATTTTGAAGGCAATATATCATCTGTAAACCGTAGAGTAGGCTTGTTTACGGGTACGTATTGGGCCTATAAAAATTATGAAAAATTAGGAAATCCTGTTTTTTTGGGCTCTTTTGGATATCGTAAATTATTTGAGCCGAGGTGTTTAGAAAGTATTGAAAATGTAGATTTAATAATTCCAGAAAAAAGTAAATTATTAATGCCCAATAATAAAACGCAATTCATATCATGGCATTCTAATAGTTTGTATATTGCGATGATTAGAAGCTTTAGTTTTGTATATTCAATGGAGGTGGAAACTTTCAATTCGTATCTACAATCAGATTATGCATATAGTCATGAATTATATATAATGAAACAACACTTATTTAAGAGGTTTTGTGAGTGGATATTTCCTTTAATAGATAATATATTAAGGGATAAAGAATGTAAATTTGTAGAGGACAATGAAGAAATAATTTCTATGCAAAAACTTTCAGGGCAAATTAATGATAGAAGAGATATTGCCTTTATAATAGAAGTATATACTGGGTACTTTTTATACAAACAGATAAATTATGGGAATATTGTTTATAGAACTTCTAGAGTTGTAGAATTGGATAATGAAAATAAGTATAAACAAAAGCTTTTGTCTTGTATAAGAAAAAAAGTAATCACAAAGAAAGGTTAAGAGCGAATGTCAATAAGCGAAGGCGTAAAGTTACTTTTTGATATTACAAAATTATATAAAACAGATAATTATGGTTTTTATAGATCCGGTATTTTCTGGGTAACTTATAATTTACTCAAACATTTTTTGCAAGACTCTCGATACAAGATAACTTTATTTTCTGAATTTACTTATCCAAAAACAAATTTTGATATGATTGATATCAATATTTCCCAAATTCCTTATGTTTCGCAAAAATATTCCATAAATACCGGTAAAGTAAAAAAAACTTTATTTAATAAATCTTTTAATGCATCATATTATGATGCCTACTTTAATAGCGCATTTTTTTCAAAATTAGAAGATGAAAATTTAGAGCAATTTTATTTATTGCATGATGCAATACCAATGATATTAAGTGATAAATACCCTGAAAAATTTGTTAGAAATTTTAAAGAATTTTATAATAACCTATCGCCTTCAACTTATTGCTTTTGTATATCAGAGTCTTGTAAAAAAGATTTTAATAAATTATTTAATCGTTTAAATCCTAATAATTTTGAAGTAGTATATAATGCCTCATCACAGAATTTTCGACCGAACAAAGATGATACTATTTTTTATAAAATGATAAATAAATATAGTCTGCCTTTAAAAAATGATGATAAATATATTTTTACAATATCAAATTTAGCTGATGAGAAAAAAAATTTGCTCTTTACATTAGGCAGTTATATGAAAATGTTAGAAGAATATAAGATATCAAATTTATATTTTATTTTAGCCGGTTATGGGCATGCTTATTTACAACAAAAGTTAAAAGATGCGTTTCCTTCTTTATATGAAAAATATAAAAATAAGATAATTTTTTTGGGATACGTGGACGATAATGATGTTAATGTAATGTATTCTAATTCGTTATTTTTCAGTTTCATAAGTTTATATGAGGGGTTTGGGCTTCCACTTATTGAAGCAATGCAGAGCGGAACTCCTGTTCTTACTTCAAATGTTAGTTCAATTCCAGAAGTTGTAGATGATGCTGCAATTTGTATTTCTCCTTTAGATGAAGCTGAATGTATTAAAAAAATGTTTTTGTTATATAGTGATAATCAGCTTAGGGAAAATTTAATAAGCAAAGGTATAAAGAGAGCTAAATTCTTCTCTTGGGATAAAACATATAAATTAATATCAGACAAAATATATTATAATGTTTCTTTAAGTAAAAGAAGGGATTTGGAAAATGATGTTGAAAAAATATAAACAGTATATTAAAAGTAATGAAGCAAAGTTCATATATACAAATAAAATTAAAGGTAAAAAGAACTATTGGTTTGAAAAATTTGGCTTTAAATTCTTTTATCGGTATTTTAAATTTAGGTATATGTTGACTAAAAAACCGTCATTATTTCATATTGAATATAAATTAACCTCAGTATGTACTTTAAAGTGTAAGGATTGTTGTCATTATACTCCATATTTTAAAAAACATTTGAAACCTGTTTCTTTTGAACAATTTAAAAGAGATATAGATAAATTATTGAAATCAGTAGATAAAATTTATGTATTATCCTTAATTGGCGGAGAATCTCTCTTAAACAAAGATTTATACAAAATGGTAGAATACGCAAGAAAGAAAAAACAAATATTATTTTTAGATATTACAACTAATGCTACTATATTGCCGGATGATAATCTTGTAAAGACCTTAGCGAATAGGAAAGATGAATTTGTATGGATATCTGATTATTCTGTAAATCCTACATTATTACCTAAATTAAAACTAAAAGAAATACAAGAAATTTTTATAAGAAATAATATAAAATATATTATTTCAGATTTCTCGGATGAAGTTACTCCGACTTGGTTAAAACCGCCAGTAATTTTATCTAATGAAGATGCAAAAAGTAATATAACAGATAGTAATAAGTGTCGTATTAAAAATTGTCATACTTACGCAAATGGTATTTTTTATTTATGTCCATTATCTTTTTATATGGATTATTCAGAAACAGGATATTTATTAGTAAAAGAGGAAGCTGTTGATGTATTAAATGGAAAGTCTTCTCATGCAATTACACAAGAAATGATAAATTTTTTAACCAAGGATACTTATAGCACATGTAATTATTGTCGCCTCCCAGATGATAATGATTTTGTTTTACCGGCGATACAAGTAGGAGAACAATAGATGATACCTAAAAGAATATTTTATGTTTGGGGTTATGGCGAGTTAAAGTCACAGGTTGCCAATATATGTATAGAAAATTGGCGAATGATGTTACCTGAATATGAAATAATAGAAGTTAATGAGAAAACGACTGAATGGTTTAATTTTGATTATGAATACAATAATTGTCTATGGTTCAAGACTGTATATGATTTAAAAATGTGGGCGTATGTATCTGATTATATAAGAGTTAAGGTTTTATATGACCACGGTGGCATATATTCTGATACTGACATAACTATATATAAAAATATTGATAAATTTTTAAATAAAAAAATGTTTTTGGGAAATCAAATAAATAATATCCCTGATTTAGCATTTTTCGGTGCAGAAAAAAATCATCCATACCTCTTGGATATGATTGAATTTTATAATAAAGAAATATGGAAAGATTCAAATTATATTATAATAAATATATTTCGAAAGATTCTTAAGGATAAGTATAGAGTTTATTATGATAATTCTAAAATTTATGATTATGATGATATAACGATTTATCCAAGCGAGTATTTTTTTCCATATTTTTACACCGAAAATTTTACTCATAATATGATTACCACTAATACACATACAGTCCATTGGTGTAATGCATCTTGGATGATAAAGAAAAATTTGTTTTTCTTATCAAATAAACACCGTATTCCATTAAAGGTATTGTTAAAACAGTTACAATTTATTGAGAAACATGATAAAGAGGCAAATAAAAAGATTAAAGTTCAGCAGATACAGCAGGAGAGATTGTAGAATATGGATGTAATTTTGAATGATAATAATAAAATGCCAAGTTTAGGATTTGGAACCTGGCATTTAGCCGGTGAAAAAGGTATAGAAGTTTTTAAAACAGCAATAAAATTAGGGTATAGATGTTTTGATACAGCAGAAGCATACGGTAATGAGAGCGAACTTGGTATTGCTATAAATGAATGTATTCGCGATGGCTTAATCAAAAGAGAGGATGTGTTTATAGCTACAAAAATCAATCCTCATAATCCCATAGGTTATAACAATACCATAAAAGCATTTAACAATTCTCTTGAAAGATTAAACTTAGATTATATAGATTTGTATATGATACATTGGCCAAATTTAGTCGTAGATGATAGTTGGAAAAATTTAAACGCTGAAACTTGGCGTGCTATGGAAGATTTACAGAAGCAAGGGAAGATTCGTTCCTTAGGAATCTCGAATTTTATGATCCATCATATTAAAACATTGCTTAATACTGCTAGAATTTTACCTGCGATAAATCAAATTAATTTTAATCCAACTTGGCAGCAGCGAGAATTAATAAAATATTGTAATGAGAAAAATATTCAAGTTGTTGCCTGGGCTCCTGTCGTGAGAATAAAAGATTGGAATAAGAAAATTTTGAATCAAGTTGCAGAAAAATACAATAAATCTGTTCCTCAAATTTGTTTGAGATATTGTTTGCAAAACAATGTTATTCCATTATCCTGTAGTAAAAATCCGGACCATATGAAGGAAAACTTAAGTGTTACTGAGTTTAGTATTAATCAAGAAGATATGAAGATTTTGGATACATTGAATTCTCATCCTTGGGATCATGATAGTCAGCCTGATTGTTTATACGAAATTTTTAGGCAAAGAGAACTTTTGTCACAAAAAAAACATGTAATTAAAGAAGCTTTTTATTTGTTTAATTTTTTTAAAATTTTACAAATAATAAGAAAATCTGAAAATTGTGTATTATTTTTGTTATTTGGAATTATTCCACTCTTAAAGTTTAAGAATATAAATGAACAAAAGACAAAGTGTTATTTTTTGGGAATAATTAGAATTGGAACAATAAGACGAAAAGTACAAACGACTTACACTCCACAGTTGCCAGTATATTAGAGAGGAGTATATATAATAGTGGATTATTTAATATCAATAATAATTCCTTCATACAATGGGGAGAAATATATTAAAGAATGTATTAAGAGTATTCAAAAACAGGATATGAAAACTGAAATCATTGTTGTGGATGATATTTCGACAGATAGCACGGTTAAGATTGCTCAAGAGATGGGCTGTCGTGTTATTGTGAATTCTGAACACAAAGGTCAGGTTGCGGCAAAGAATACAGGAATTCGTGAGGCAAATGGCAAATACTGGATGACAATTGACCAGGATGATATGCTGACTGAGGGGGCTTTAAAAAGACTCATGGATGAGTTTGAAAAAGATCCGGAAACTAAAATTGTTATGGCAAAATTAAAAGATTTTTGTTCACCTGATACTCCTGAACAAGTAAAGTATTGTAAACAAAACCCCTTCTATGGTATTCTAACAGGTTCAACATTGTTTAAAAAAGATGTTTTTGATATAATCGGGTTCTGGCAGGAGGGTGTAATTACCGGAGATGTTATTGATTTAACAACAAGACTCCTCAAAGCCGGAATCTCTATAAAGAAAATCGATTTTATTTCTTGTGACCGCCGTATCCACAGTGCAAATTATGGTAGAACTAATCAGAAAGATGAATATAAGGATTATGCAAAGGCACTCAGGGAAAGATTGAAAGGATTAAAGATGCAATCTAAATTTATCAACAGGCCTGAAACCCTTGTGGCTGTAGAGAGAGAGAGAGAGAGAGAGAGAGAGAGAGAGTAATCTCCCTAGTTAAACTCGTTTTCAAGGAGGCTGCGTAATCATGAGCCTTCTGAAGCAATCTCTTAACATCCCAAATAGTACAAATTATAAATTTTATAAAAAGTTCTGTTTCTTTTATAAAGAAGCAGAACTTTTGTTGCTGTATTGTAAAAAGGAGGTCTTAAATGCCTAAAGTCTCAGTCATAATACCGGTTTTCAATACTGAAAAATATTTAAGGAAATGCCTTAATAGTGTTTGCAATCAAACACTAAAGGATATTGAAATAATCTGTGTAAATGATAGTTCTACAGATGATTCTTTGGAAATCTTAAAAGAATACGCAGCAAAAGATGAGAGAATAAAATTAATAAATTTTATAGAAAATAAAGGAGCTGCTGCCGCAAGAAATGCAGGTATTGATATTGCCCGGGGTGAATATATCGGTTTTGTAGATTCTGATGACTATATAGATTTGGATTTCTACGAAAAACTTTATTCAAAAGCGATAGAATTAAATTTTGAGTGTGTGAAGGGGGGTATGTTATGTTATTACAATGAGCATCGAGATTTAGATAGAGAAGCAGGATATGATATAAATAAATTAATAAAGAAAAATACAGCATACTTTTATCATTCTTTTACAACCGCAATTTATAAAAAAGATTTTATTAATGCAAATAATTTGTTTTTTCCAGAAAATATACATAATTTCGAAGATCCTAACTTTAGTATTCATGTGGCAGCTTTTTTAAAAAATATAGCGCTTCTTGATGATGCACATTATCACTATGTTAGACATGTTAGTTCTGTAACATTAAATGTGGAGAATAGTTTAGCTATAAGTGCAATTGAAAGCATGTATCAAATTCGTTTATTTTTGCTGAGTGGGAATATTACTGGACTGCATTACAATATCGTTGCCTCCTTTTTGATAAAACAGCTTATGGGATATGTTGGAAATACAAAATTGTCTGTAGAAGTGAATAAATTAGCATTTGATTTAATGATTTTATTATATACAGAATCTCCTGATTCAGAAATATTAATAAATGAGCTTCTCGTTGCATCTAAGAATATTTCAATGTCCAAAATTTTAAAGTTTGCACAACAAAAAAAGAATAGGAGAAACTAGAAGAATATGATAATTCCAATATTTTTATCATCAGATAACAATTATGCACCATATATTGCAACAACTATCGCAAGTATTTGTGATAATACTGCTGCCTTTTGTGAATTTTATATCCTTGATGGAGGTATAAAAACAGATAATAAAACTAAAATTAAAACGTTAATGGAGCAGTATAATAATTTTTCTATAGAATACATAAATATTGATACTGAAAAATATTTCAAAAATTTTGTTACAAATTCATACATAACTTTACCAACATATTACAGATTCATAATACCGCAGTTAAAACTAAATTTGGAAAGAATTTTGTATCTAGATGTAGATATTATAGTAAAAGGTGATATTCAAGAATTATTCAATACCAATTTAGATAATAAAGTTTTAGGGGCAATAAAGGACTTAGGAGATTCGTACTATATAAAAAGATTAAAATTTAATGTTGAGATTGATCCTTCACATACATATTTTAATGCTGGTGTTTTATTAATAGATTGTAAAAAATGGCGTGAACAAAATATTTCAGAAAAATTGTTTAATACAGAGAAAAAATATCGCGGCAAGCTTTTGTGTAATGATCAAGATGTTTTAAACAAGGTATTTGAAAATAATTACAAAATGCTTTTAGAAAAATTCAATGCACTAACACTAAAAGGTGATACAGTTATCAGGCATTATTATTCGAAACCAAAACCTTGGGAAATAAAACAAGATATAAAAAATAGTAGTCAACTCTTGCAGGATGTGGATTTATTCTGGTATTATGCCCAAAAAACACCTTATTATGAACAGTTATGTGCAAATTGTCAATATAAATCTCCTGCTCAAATACAATTATTGATGTTGTATAAAAAGAAATTTTCGGCAATGGGTAAAAAAGTTTCAGTAATAATACCTGTTTATAATGCAGCACAGTATCTTGAGAGATGTTTGGATAGTGTTATTAATCAAACATTAAAAGATATTGAGATTATTTGTATAAATGACTGCTCAACAGATAATTCTTTAGAAATTTTAGAAGAGTACGCTTCAAAAGATAACAGAATTAAAATCATAGACTTTAAAGAAAATAAAGGGGTAGCAGCAGCAAGAAATGCAGGGATAAACGAAGCTCAGGGCGAATATATCGGATTTGTAGATCCTGATGATTATATAGATTCTGATTTTTATGCTCAATTATATAAAAAAGCGTATGAAACAAAAGCAGATATTGTAAAGGGCAATGATATTAATGTGGTTTATTGTGATGGTACAAAAAAAATGCTTCCTCAGAATGAAAGCATAAAAGAACATAAAATAAATTTTTGGGTGCAATTTACAACTGCTATTTTTAAAAAGGACTTTTTAATTAAAAATAATATTGAATTTCCAGAAGAAATGAATGTATGCGAAGATATTGTATTTGTTACAAAAAGTGCAATTTTAACTAATTTAATAGAAATAGTCCCTAATGCCAATTATTATTACATTAGAAGAGATGATAGTCTTGATTCAAATCAATACAATTCACAAAAAATAGATTCAGTTATTAATTATGTAAGGACAATAACTAATTTTATCAAAGAATATGATATATCGCTAAATGATAAACAAATATTATTGGGGCGAATTGTAGCGCAATTAGACCAAATTAGGAAATATAAAATTGAACAAAATTCTGAAGAATACAAAATTTTAACAAAATTATATCAACAAAAAGTAATAGAAAAAATGAGGTTGAAATAATAAGGAGATTGACATGAGAAAAAATGAAGTAAAAATCATCTATAATGAAATTCATTGTTGGCAAAAGGTTACAAATTGGTATGAAAAATTTGGTTATAATTTTTATTATTATTTTTTAAAAATAAGAGAATTTTTAACGAGAAAACCGACTTTTATACATTTTGTATATGAAACCAACACTCAATGCACTCTAAGATGTAAAGAGTGCCATTCGTATATGCCATATTTTACAAAAGAATCTCATTATATGACAAATTTTGATGATTTTAAAAACGAAATTGATAAATTATTAAAAAGTGTTGATTTGATTTTAAGTTTTAGATTACAAGGAGGGGAAACCCTTTTAATTAAGGATTTGGCAAAAATTATTAATTATGCTTGTTCTAAAAAACAAATTCAACATATGCAAATAATTTCAAATGGGACAATAGTACCTTCGCAAGAATTATTAAGTGCTATGAATAATCCAAAAGTAATTTTATGTCTTTCTGATTATAGCTTGAATGAAGATGTAGCACCAAAGTGCAAACATGAAGAAATTATAAAACTTTTAAAGGAAAATAATGTTAATTATCGTCATACTAAGAGTTTTGGGGGTGATTATTGGGTTGCAAAACCAACAATAATAAATAATGAAATAATTGACAAAGAGTTTTCTATAAAAAATTTAAAAGCATGTTATTGTTTTGGAATACCTAAAAGTTATATTTTATTCTGTGGTAAAATCTTTATTTGTGCACCACAAGTGTACTATTGGAAGACTAATCCAGATTTTAAAATATCAAAAGAAGATTTTGTTGATGTAATTAACACAACAACAAAAAACCTCTCTCCAAAAATACGTAAATTTACAAATAAAAAATATTTTGATTTATGTGCCAGATGTAATACTCATCAAATAAAAGATTGTAAAATGATCCCTGGAGAACAATTAAAAGCTGAACAATAAGGATAAAACAGTGAACAAACTAATATCAATAATAATTCCAGTGAAAAATGGTGAAAAGTATATTGCGGAAACATTAGACGGTATAAAAAAACAAGATTTGAATACCGAAATCATTGTCTTTGATGATGGTTCTACTGATAATACTGCAGAAATTGCTAAAAAATATGATTGTAAAGTTATTACTCATAAAACTTCAAAAGGTCCAGTTGTAGCCAAAAATTCAGCATTAAAAATTGCTCAAGGCGAATATATTATGTTCCATGATGCAGATGATGTTATGAATGATGGCAGTTTAAAAAAACTTTATGAAAATCTTGATAACTCAGGTGATATATCAGCTGTTATGGCAAAAGTGAGAGATTTTTATTCACCGGATTTATCAGAAGAGGAAAAAACTAGGACGCTAATTAAAAAAGAACCTTATTATGGACTTTTTACTGGTGCGGTTCTCATAAGAAAGAGTGTTTTTGAAAAGATTGGATTATTTAATGAAAGCGTTACAGCTGGAGAAATTATTGATTGGCAATCGAAAATGTGCGCTAATCATCTAAAAATAAAAAAACTAGATTTTGTTGCTACAAATAGAAGAATTCATTCTTCTAATTTTGGTAAAACACAGCAAAAAACTGAATACAAGGATTACGCACGGGCACTCAGAGAAAGGCTAAAACTTAGAAATTAGTAAGAACTATTTTTAGGAATAGTTTAAATACGAAAGATTTCTACTTGTTGCAGTGATATATTCATTGCTTCCAAAAATTTTTCCTGCCTTACTAAATCATCTATATTATACCAGCAGATTTTCCATTTGAGTCCTTGGGAATTTTTATTTACTTCTATAAGTTTTTTGAAATACAAATAATCCGTTGTTGATAGTGAATGTCCTAGTATAATGATTTGTTCAATGTCATTGAGCGAAGTAAATATTGCTTCATACTTTTTTATAATCTCTTTTACATTTTTTTGAGCTTTGTCAAAATATGTTTCTAGCCTTTGGGTAATTATGTCGATGGCGTAGTATTGTATAGCACTTCTGTAATTTTCTAAATTTTCATCATCATCATTAAAGTATGCTAAATATAATGGACTTTTTTTATCAATTGAAGCTCCGTTTTGTTCTCTTGCCCAATTCTCAAATAGTTCTTCTGTATCATACCCGTGACCAAATGCAAGAGGTTCTTTCTTGTTTAATCTGTTGCCGTGAATATATGTTATTTGAGAACGATTTATTCCATAAACTGTTTCAAGAAATTCTGTGTAATTAAAATTTATGTAATATGAATTTGGATCAAAAAGATTAACAAAAGTACTGTGTGGTGCAGGTGTTTGGAATGTAGTAACCCATTTCCTAAAGAGTTTAGGCATTTCAACTGTAATCATATAAGCTGGTTCCAATGTTAAGTCAATAGGAGCGTACAAATTTTGGCCATAGCTAAAATCCTCATCATCTTCGTCTAAATTCCCGCAAATTTCCATAAAATTGTCTAAATTATTAAGTAGGTTTCTATCTAAAAATGCAAGACTGTCTTCTAAGTTGCCCCAAATATCAAATTTTGCAATATAATTGTTTAGTATGTATTTTAATTTAGATTTAGGATATAAAAATTTTTTAAAATCTGTATATCTAGAGTTAACTCCGTGTACAATATCAAAACCGTTACCGATAATAAATAGTGTTTTATTATCGGTAGCATTGATAGTCCCAATGTCAATTTGATTAAATGTATAATTTTCAGGATGATTGATAATTCTGTTTGTAAGTTTCTGTTTAATGATACTTTCTTTGCAGTCTTTGCAAATATTAGGATGTTTCCACTTATTTTTTATATATTTTTTTCTTTCTATTTCTGTAAAAAACTTTTTTCCACAAATTGGACAAGTTTTTAAAAATTTATTTTTTTTGTGCATAAATTTATCTCTTATAAATATTAAAAAGTCTTTTATGTATTATAGAATTTTTTGATAAAATTTACAAAAAAATGTTACATTATCAAAATTTTGCAGAAAATTCTTGTAGATGATAAAATAGAAAGAGTACAGAGAGCTCTTACGGTGTAAGGGGTAGGAAAAAGGGGAATTTAATGAAATTAAGCAGCACATCGGCACAGAATTCTTTTAAATACGGATGGTTATTAGCTAGAATTTTTCCATATATTAAACCATACATGTTCAGGATAATTTGCGGGTTTTTAGTCGCAATTCCGTTGGGCTTACTCGATGGTATTACTGCATTTGCGCTTAAACCTTATATGGATTATGTTGTTGGAAAGCAAGACTGGGTATTTCATCTGTACGGCTATGAATTTACTTTAACCTGGCAGCTTTTTGCTTTCATTATTCCGTTTGGCGTGATTTTATTTGCAGGATTTCAAGGTGTTTTAAGATATTTAAACGACTATATTTCAGCCTGGACTTCTCAAAGAATTACTAACGATGTTAAAATGGATTTATTTCATAAGTTAATCTATATGGATCCTCAATTTTTTGACGAAAATCCATCCGGAATCGTTATTTCAAGATACATGAGCGATCCACAGACTGCTTCTGCAGGTATTGTCGATCAGATTAAAACAATTACTACAAGTTTGTTTGGTGCATTGGGACTTGTGGCTGTTATGCTCTATAGTTCTTGGAAACTAGCTTTAATTGGTGTTGCGGTTTTATGTGTTGCTTTTATTCCGGTTGCTCTTATTAGAAAGAGAATAAAATCAGCTTCTAATAAAAACATGGTAATCGGCGGTAACATAACCACAAATATCAATGAAACATATAACGGTAATAAAGTTATGGCCGCATATGAATTGCAAGATAGGCAGGAAAACTATTTTAGAGATCAAATCTGGGAATCTTTCAATGTAAACATGTCATTAACAAAGCGTTCAGCTTGGATGAGTCCTCTAATGTATGTAATTGCATCCTGCGGTATCGCAACAGTACTGGGGTATGGAACTCACTTGATAACTTCAGGACAAATGACTGCAGGTGCGTTTGCTTCTTTTGTTACTTCGTTGCTGCTTCTTTATAAGCCGGTAAAAACTCTCGGTAATACTCTGACAAATATTCAAAATATCTTTGTTGCAATGGGAAGGGTGTTTGAATTATTTGATTTACATCCTAATATTAAGGATAAAAAAGATGCAATAACTCTTAAAGGATTAAATAATAAAGTAGAGTTCAAAAATGTTTGTTTTGAATATGTAGAAAACCATCCGGTGCTTAAGAATTTGAGTCTTACTGTAAACAAGAACGAAACTGTTGCTATTGTAGGTAACTCCGGCGGTGGAAAATCTACTCTGGTTAATTTATTACCTAGATTTTATGACATTACATCGGGCTCAATTACAATTGACGGTATAGATATAAGAGATTTGTCGCTGCATTCTCTTAGAAGTCATATTGCAGTCGTTTTTCAGGATAATTTTTTATTTTCAGGTTCAATAAGAGAGAATATATTAATGGGAAATCCTGAAGCGACAGAAGAAGAGCTAAATCAAGCTATAGAATCAGCTCATCTTCAAGAAATGATAGAAGAACTTCCAGATGGAATTGACACTATTCTTGGAGAACGCGGTATGACATTGTCCGGCGGTCAGCGCCAGCGTGTTGCGATTGCAAGAGCTATGATTAAGAGTACTCCTATCGTAATTCTTGATGAGGCAACATCCGCACTTGATAACAAATCAGAAGCTATTGTGCAAAAAGCTCTTGATAATTTGATTAAAAATAAAACAGTATTTGTAATTGCTCATAGATTGTCTACTATCAAGAACGCTAATAGAATTGCTGTTATTAATGAAGGTGAACTGGTTGAGCTGGGAAACCATGATGAGCTTATGTCAATTCCTTCTGGACAGTATAAGGCTCTGTATGAAATGCAATTTAAAAAAGAGGAAGCTGCAGTATAAATGAAACTTTGTGTTATAGGTACTGGATATGTAGGATTGGTCGCAGGAGCATGTCTTGCAGATATGGGGAATGATGTTATCTGTGTGGATAACAATGAAGAAAAGCTAAAGCAGTTAGAGCAGGGGATTATTCCTATATATGAACCAGGGCTGGATGAATTAGTCACATCAAATGTATCAGAACACAGGCTAAAATTTTCTTCTGATTTAGATGATGCTGTAAAGAAATCTGAAGTTTGTTTTATAGCAGTTGGAACTCCGCAAAGGGAAGACGGCTCAGCTGATTTGAGCAGTGTTTATAGTGTAGCAGAAGCTATTGCAAAAGCCATGAACGGATACAAAGTCATTGTTGATAAGTCGACTGTACCAGTTGGAACTGCAGACGAAGTAACTCAAATAATACGTAAGAATACAGAGTTTGATTTTGATGTAGTTTCTAATCCAGAATTTTTAAAACAGGGAAATGCTGTGGACGATTTTCTTGCTCCGGATAGAGTAATAATTGGATCGGATTCTCCACGAGCAACTGCAATAATGCAGGAAATTTATTCACCATATCTGAGAACAGCCAACCGTATTGTTATTATGGATGTGAAATCAGCAGAAATGACGAAGTATGCAGCTAATTCATTTTTGGCAACAAAAATTTCGTTTATGAATGAAATCGCAACTCTTTGTGAAAAAGTTGGTGCAAATGCTGAAAAGGTTAGAATTGGCATGGCAACAGATATGAGAATAGGAAGTAAATTTTTATTCCCCGGTGTAGGCTACGGCGGAAGTTGTTTTCCAAAAGATGTAAAGGCTTTGATTCAGACCGGCTGTGAGCATGACTGCGATATGATGATTGTGCAGGCAGTTGATAAAGTTAATAAAAGACAGAAGGCTAACTTTGTATCAAAAATCGTAAATAGATTTGGCGAAGATTTAAAAGGGCTTACATTTGCTGTATGGGGACTTGCATTTAAACCCAAAACCAATGATATGCGCGAAGCTCCGGCTATTTATGTAATTGAAGAACTGTTGAAGAGAGGTGCTTTAATAAGAGGGTTTGATCCGAAGGCTATGGATACTGCAAAACAGCTCTTCGGCGAAAAGATTTTATATGCACAAAATGCCTATGATGCTTTATCAGAAGCCGATGCAATGCTGCTTCTTACAGAGTGGAATGAATTTAGGCGGCCGGATTACGATAAAATGGCAAAGCTGTTGAAGCAAAAAATTATTTTTGACGGCAGAAACCAGTACGATAAAGCAAAATTAATTTCAAAAGGTTTCGAATATTATAATATAGGTGAATAGGCTATTTCACAGGTCGTATTTGAAAATTATATAAGTCTGATTCATACATAATCCAGCAGTCAATTCCATTTTTATCAGCAACCTGCTGCATACGTTCTATATATTTCTGTTCCTTTTCGGGTTTTTCAACAATAAGAACTATACCGGGTTTTCTACAGGTTTTAATGCTGTAATAAAGGCACTGTCCAATACTTTCGTATACTTTATTAGCAAAATCAAATTCTATAGCATGGGTTTTAGTCAGACAATCAACACGGGTTTTATCATTGAGTCGATATTCCTTTACTCCAAGAACTTCACTGCACCACTTGCTTTGATACTGAGATTCGTTATGAAGTCTTTGAGAAGCGTAAAGCGGTAATGCTAATGAAGAAAAAATAAAGATAATAAAAGTTTTAAGTCTGATAGCCTGCATTTCAGTTTATATAACCTTTTGAGGTATTTTAGCATATGGAGAATACTAAGTAAACTCGGGTACTTGGCTTATTTTTATAAGGGCAGGAAATTAGTATAATAATAAAGTATGAAAAAGATATGAAAGGGAATTTTAAATGAAAGATGTTTTTGTGTTGCTTAACAACAATATAAGAGAGCTGTTTCGCCAAACCAGCTTTTGGATAGGAGTAATAATTGTATTACAAGTTTTAATGATATGGCTTATCATATATGTTTATCTTGAGTTAAGTGACAGCAATTATCATTTTTATATGAATACAAAAACAAGTATGGAAAGTATACACCATGTCAAGATTGATAAATATGACGGCAGTTTTGAGCGTGAGCTGTCTACAGAAGAAAAACTAATCCGTAAGCAAAATCAAAGATGGCACTTAAGAAAGCTTTTTAAGTAGTAATTATTCAATATGTCCGAATAACAGCCAGTCAAAGTTTGTTTTTGAAAATCTGGTCTTTATCTTAAGCAATTCTTCTCCATTAGGGTATTTATTTTTCATAACAAATTCATTCAGTCTTTTTTCGGATATATCCAAGAATTTGGCAAACTCTTTACTGTCAAGGATTTTAGAAGCGACCTGAAGCATGAGCATACGTTTGCCCCACTGGTCAAAATCGTATTGAATGCCAAGGTTAAAATCCGGCAAGAGTTCTGGTTCTTTTGCAAGCTCAGGTTTGTATATGGAAACTCCATAATATTTTTCGATTTTTTGGAGTTCAGATACAGTAATCTCACTGTTATTTTTAGCCCTTTTGCTAATATTAGCTTTGCCGCAATCAAGAATTTTGGCAAAATCAGTGAGAAAAATTTTCTGATTAGTTAAATTTTGTAAAGTATCTTGAAGCTCTAAAAAATTCATGGCTGCCTATCGGTATACTAATACTTGACTATTTAGTTTACTTGTGGTATACTTTCTTTGTAAGCAAAATAGTTTGGAAAACACAATGTTAACGCATGGTGTTTAAATGTGATGAGAAAGAATGTAGTTTCTTAAGTCAACAAAAAAATTATACAGAAAATGGCGGTAAAAAGCAATTATTCAATCGTCTATTCTAAATAAACATAAGGATATCAGTATGATAGGGGATGCGCACCATACACCCTTTCACATGGTGCGCAGTACACCCTTAGGAGTAGAAACGGCTGACAGATAAATAGTAAAAACGAGTTTTTATTAACGCATACAGGGCAGTATGCGCAATAAGGATTTGTCTAGTCTGTTGGATGCCGTTACTCTGGCATCCTTTCTTTAATATTAGGGTTTACAATCTTGTTTAGTTTTAGTACAATATTAATTAACGCGAAGAGGGGTGTCCGAGCGGTTTAAGGTGCAATCTTGGAAAGGTTGTGTAGGAGTAATTCTACCGTGGGTTCGAATCCCATCCCCTCTGTTTTTAATTTTAAAACTAATGGTTAATAAGGAGAGATGATGAAAAAATTAAAAGGGTTCACACTTGCTGAAGGGCTTATAACTCTGACTATTTGTGGAATTGTTGCTGTAGTCGCATTGCCCGGATTGATGGCAAAGAGAGATATTGTTGAACATCATGCTCATTTACAGAAAGCTTATGCAGAGTTAAATGACTTTGCTTCATATTTTCAGGCGGATCACTCAATGACAGCTTCTGAATATTACCGTATAAATGGGTCAACAGAGTTTTACAAAGAGTTTGGAGATTATCTGGCGACTATGTCTAAGGTAAGTGATTGGCGTCATGATTCTGATTCATCTGTTACCAAACCTTATGATTTTTATACACTAAAAACTCATGCAAAACAGAATTGGCCGTGTGATACGACTGGTATAAGATCTGATTCTTTAGGACGATTAATAAGTTTTGATGATGCTCCTAAAGAAGGGTATAATGGGCCTAGAATTTGTATTGATACAAATGGGCAAAAAGGACCAAACACTTTTGGTATAGATATATTTTCATTCCTGTTTACAGTTGATGGAGAGGTAATTCCGGATGGACAGGAGCATCCAAAGAATTGGTATGGAGGGCAAGGAATTGCCTGGGAGGCCGGTGCTATCAAGGGTGCTGCAAATTGTTACAATCATGTTCAAGGTATAAACTGCGCATATTACGCTATTAATGATATTAGTCCGCTTGATAGTTCAAGAACATATTGGGAGGATTATATCGGACGAAAAGATTACCAGAAATAATAAAAAAGGATTAGATATTAATCTAATCCTTTTTTCTCATACCAAAGTTATAGATTTTTTGCATAAAATAATCATCTATTCTAATGATTTATTTTCTTTTTAATATTGTTAAGCTATAAATGTAAAAGAGTCTGAGAATAAAGAAAGGAATAGTATGTCAAAAATTAACAACGTAGGTTTAAACCTTGGGCAGAAAATTGCTAATCCGTTCAAAACATCTCGCAATATCACAACCCCAAATCCGTTCAAATACTCAAACTTTGAGGGGAACAGTTTGCCATTTGCCGATGTTTTCGACGGATTTGAACAAAAGAAAGTAAACAAATTGAAGATGATTTCATCTTCTGTTGCAGGCAGCATGACTAAAATGAAGTCTTTACTTCCTGAATCAATCGTAAACTTTGTAAACAGAGTTAGAGGCGGTATTTCAAGTGCTTGGAACTACGCTAAAAATACAAATATTTCTGATATTGCCGGTATAAAAAATATCTCAGAAGCTTGGAATAATACAATGAGCATGGATGTTGCTGACATTGGAAAAGGTCTTTCTAATTCAATTTCCGGTCTAGGTAACAGCATTTCAAATAAAATGTCCTTCTTGAATAAAGACGTTACTGATATTGGAAAAGGACTTGCTGATAAGTGGAATTCTTTAATTAGCAGTGTTCATCACAACAAAATCACAAAGGATACTCCTGTTCAAGATTTAAAAGCTATGTGGGAACATGAAATTAACCTTATGTCTGAAAGAGAGGCTGCATAATGAATAAAAATATTGCTGAAATTATTGATGCTCTTACAGCTCATGAAGACACAAGCTCAATTCAAGTTCTGGAAGAATTAGGTACTAATTCTCCTGATAATGAAATTAGAGAATACACATCACGTGCTCTAGTAAAGAAAAATTTGCACGATTCATTAAAAGTTGTGATTATCAATCAAGGTAAAGGTATTAATGACCTTTCTCCTGCTGTTGCTATGAGCACTATTAATGAAATTCTTTCTTTAAAAGATAAATCAGAAGTTATAAAAATTTTAGATGATACAATCAACATGCACTCTGATGAAGCTGTAAAAGAAAATGCTCGTTCAGTAAAATCTTTATTGGCTTTGAGTTAATTATAGCTGGATTTAAGAAAAAAAAAGAGCCGTCTTAACGGCTCTTTTTTTTCTCTTACACCTATTTACCTAACAGGAAGTTGAAGCCCATTTGGAAACCGCAACCGGTTCTTCCGGCATTTCGTAGAACTGCTTGCAGATAACCGGAGAAGCGGTCTGTAAATCTCTTTGTGAAACCGATACCATACTGAATATATCCGCGTTCCATTTCAAGTTGAGGAAGACCAACATTACCAGCCTGTCCACCGACTGCACCGTTTACATTGTACATATATTGCAATGTTCCGTAGATACTGAAAGTTTCTTTTTCCCATATTAAGTTAATACCAGGTGCAACATTAACTCCATTAAGCATACCGGCCATCATTCCCATTTGACCGTAATCAGAGTGCCAGTTTTGCTGCCCGAAGAAATTGTATGCTGCCATAAAGTTAGGCTGCAATACCCAATCTCTATGAAATCTCCAATTGTAAGCAAATTTAGTAGCAGCACCTGCGAAGTAATTAAATGTATTATCAGCGTGTCCTCCTACATTCATTACATTGTCATATATGCCGCCATATACTAAACCTCCGATAATCCAGTTATTTTTATACCATGTTCCGAGGAAACCAGCCTGTCCGCCATTCTGGTAAGCTCCAACTCCCGGGTAAGTCTGATGGGCTCCATTATAGCCAATATATGCTGTCGGCATAAATTTCCAACCATTTTTTAGTTCTTTTAACCCGAAGTCAGCACCGATTAAAGCACCATAAGAGTTATTGCCGACTCTGCCCAAACCGGAAAGATTCATGTTCAGGTTTTCAAAGTTACCATACATTTTGTACCATAGTCCACCGTCTTTGCGGGAATACTGGTATGGTGCAAATAATGGATTTGTTGCTGCATATCTGTTTGCCATTAATCCTGAAGAAGCAACACCTCCATCCTCATCTTTAAAGCTAGGAAGAACCATCGAATGAGTGAAGAGCATATCATCAATTGCTAACTGGTTTTGCCATTGTGCAATTGTTGTAACCTGACCTCTGAATACATGAGGGTTAAACTTTATCATGTCTAAAGAATAGAATGCTCCGGCTCCGCTGCCATGCTGATTAAGTTGATACCAGCCGATTGGAGTCAAGGTTGCATCTCTTGTTATTTCTATATTGCCTTCAAGAGCTTCGCCATCAGGGCCCATGAATATATGGTCAAGAACGATATTTCTGTCAATTGGTGCATCCCAGCCAAATATATCTCCGTTTAAGCTCCATTGATCAATTCTTGCAACACCATCACCAGTCATTTTGTCTACCCAGAATTGGTCATTACTTGTAATCTGGTTGCTTCTTGCATGAATATCAATATTGAAGTTCGCTTGATTTGTTATATTGAGCTCTCCGATAGACGACATGTTTCTTTCGCCGTTCATAGTATGGATTAATGCGTTTTGAGTTGCGCCGTCACCGGAAGCTATTATTTTGTCTAATTCAAATGTACCGTTTTTAACAACAAATGCAGAGTTTTCATCTATTTTCATATTACCGCCGGTAATATGAGCATTAACTGTATTTAATACAGAATTATTGGTTATGTTAATATCACCGCCTGATATTTCACTTTTTTCTCCAAGTGTTATATTTGAAGTGTTATTAATATTTGTAGTACCATCGCTTTGAATCAAAGCCGCAGTGCTTGACGACTGTGTTACATTATCTGTATTAATAGTACCGCCCTGATTATCAATAGTGCCATTCCATTTATCCGCTTTATCAAGGTTAATCTCAGCACTTGCTAATGTTAATGTCGCATTTTTTTGGATATCAAGGGCAACTGCATCTGCAATAGAGCTGCTGCCATCAATTGTCATTTTTGAATTTTCTAACAAATTCAAATTCCCAGATTCTGCTTCAATCTTAAAGCTTGGATCTTTAGTGTTGCCATAATTGAGGGTTCCATTATCTTTTAAAGATATTATAGAGTTTGAGTCAAGGGTATCATTATCATCAATTCCGACAATACCTTCGCCTGTAATATTAATATTACCGCTTGTTTGAATAGCAACTTCATTTTCAATATAGCTGCCAGTGCCAATATTTAAGTTGCCTGTTCCAGCTATTAAATCACCGCTGTTACCGTGAAGTGTTCCATTTGCAGTCAAGCCGCTTACATCCAGTTTGCCTCCATTGAGAGAAACTGTTCCATTCCAGTTATCGCCGCTATTAAGCGTTACTTCTCCGCCATTATTAACATTTAATGTTGTTCCGTTAGCAATTTCCGTTGTTACATCGCCGGCAATAGAGCTTCCTTGGCCGATTGTAAGTGAACCGCTTCCAACAGTAAGTTCTCCAGTATCAGCATCTAAGATACCGTTTTGTGTAACATTTGTTGTCAGCTTTCCGCCGTTAAGGCTTACTTTTCCGGCCCAGGTGTCATTTGAGTTAAGAGTAGTTTCTCCGCCTTCAAGCTTAAATTCACCGTTTTGTGTAATATTTACAACAGCATCCGCAACAACGTTTCCGCTTTCAAGAGTTAAGTCAGAAGCAGTGCTGGAATTACCTATATTTATAGTTCCTGTAACATTGTTACTGCCGGCAGCAAGATTGTTTCCAGTTCCAATTGCATCAATTGTGCCGCCAATGTCTGAACCGGAACCGGTAATTTCTAAATATGACCCGTTTTCAAGAGATATAGTACCATTGTTAGCAATAGAGCCGGCACTTATAGAACCGCCTGTGTTGGTAAGTTTACCATCAACTGTAATTTCACCTTGAGTAATATTTCCGGTATTGTTACCGTTGTTAATATTAAGGTTTCCGCCTCCTGTAATATCAGCACTATTCGAAAAGCTATTGTTAGCAGTCATGTCACCGTTGTTGGCAAAATTACCGTTAATAGTAATATTATTCTGACTAATAACTCCTGTTGTGCTGTTTTCACCGCCGCCAATTGTAATACTTCCATTACCATCTAATGTACCGTTGTTAGTAATTGTATCTGTTACCACAGTTCCGGCATTAGTAAATGTTTTATTCTCACTATTGGTAATAGCAGAAGCTATAACAGAATTATTGTTTGTGAAGGTTCCGTTATTTGTAATTTCTGCTTTGTTTTGATTAGTACCGATAGTACCATTGTTAGTGAACGTTCCTCCGTTGGTAATATCTGCAATAATACTTCCCGTGTTTTCAAATGTACCGCTGGTTTCCAGAGTGTCTTGAGAAATACTGCCTGAATTAGAACCATTGTTAACAATTAATTTTCCGCCGTCACCAGAAATGTCACCAGAGTTTGTGAAGTTATTGTTAGATGTAATTGTACCGGTATTGGTATAATCACCATTTATTGTAACGTTATCCTGGGTTATATTCCCGCTGTTATTTCCGGTTGTGGCTGTTAAGCTTCCACTACCTGAAATAGTTGCAGAGTTATTAAACTCATTTGCTGTAATACTATTGTTATTAGTAAGTGTCCCACCAGTAATTGAAACAATATTCTGAGAAATTGTTCCACTGTTAGTACCCCCGTTAGAAATAATTAACGAACCTGTATTACCTGTAATGCTGCTGGAATTGTTTAAACTTCCTGCATTAATAGTACCATTGTTGGTAACAGAGCCTTGATTAATAAAAGACTCTGCTGTTATTTCTTTCCCGCTGTTATTGATAAACTCTTTACCGGTTTCGTTTGTAATAGTTGATGCAATTATAGAACCATTATTAGTAAATGTTCCTTTATTATCAATAGTACCTTTATCTGATGAAGAGCCAATGCTGCCATTATTTATGAACTTATCATTATTAATAATTTCATCTGAAATTATACTGCTTCCTGAATTATTATTAAATGTGCCATTGTTTGTGAGTTTATCTGTTGTTATTGTTCCGGCAGTTGTTCCATCTCCATTGTTGAAAGTCCCGCCTGTTGTAACTTCATTTTGAGTCATACTCCCGGTATTAGTACCGCCCTGATTTGCACTAATGCTGCCTTGACCTGTAATATTACCAGTATTGGTAAAAGAACCGTTTGAGGTAATTGTATTGTTGTTCTCTAAATTTGCAGCAGAGTTCGTAAACTCCTGAGATGCCGTAATAGAACCAGTATTAGTGAATTTATTACCGCTGATATTTACAATCGCCTGAGAAATACTTCCTCCGTTTGAACTGTTGCCAGTGCTATCTTTAATAATTAAACTACCGTTACCTGTAATATCAGAAGATGCATTTGTAAATTCTTTATTTGCGGTCATAGTACCGTTATTAGTATAATTTCCGGTAATTTCAATTGTATTTTGTTCGATTGTTGTTGAATTGCTGCCTCCGGCCGCAATTAGCTTACCGGTACCGGTAAGCTGTCCTGAGTTGCTAAAAGTTGTAGCGTTAATTGTTCCGCTGTTAACCAGTGTACCACCTGTTATGCTGACAATATTCTGCTCTATTGTTCCATCATTTATGCCGCCACTGCTAATTTTAAGGCTCCCTGACGCTCCTGTAATAGAGGCCCCAGACTGATTCCCTATTTCTTTTGTTACTATACTGCTGCTATTGTCAATAGTCGAGCTATTGGTTAACTTTGTATTAACAGTCAAGTTAGCTTCATTATTTAGTGTTCCAGCATTAACAACATTATCATATGTTGCTTCCTGGCTAATTGTTTCGGTTGAGCCAGAAGAGATAGTCAAATCATCCGCAAAAGCTATTCCAGATGACATTGCGCCAACAAAAGCTGTAACACATAAAAGCGTCTTAATATTTTTTCTCATTTATTTAAACTCCAAAACTTAATTCCATAAAAATCATATCAAAAATATGTGGCAAAATAGGTATATATTACAAAAGATTTACAAATCAAAACCTCCGTTTCAAAACTTGGAAACGGAGGTTTTGATTTGTATTTAAAATTTTTCAACAAACAATTCGAAATAACCTTGCGGATGGTCGCAAACCGGACACTTACATGGTGCTTCTTTTCCGATTTGGGTATGTCCGCATTTTCTGCAAACCCATTGTGTAACTTCCTCTTTCTTAAACAATGCTCCTTCTTTTAGCAGCCCTGCAAGTGTTTCAAATCTGTGGGAATGTCTTTTTTCAATCTCAACAATATTAGCAAAAAGTCGTGATATTTCATCAAAACCTTCATCTTTAGCAATTTGTGCAGATTGTTTGTATAGAATTTCCCACTCTTCTCTTTCTCCGCTTGCAGCAGCAATCAGATTACTGTAGGTATCACCATAAGAAAAAGGATAAGTTCCGTTAACCTGAAAGTGTTTTGAGTCCGGAATTTGTTTATAAAATAATTTGGCATGTTCTTTTTCATTTTCAGCAGTAACTAAAAAAATATCGCTTATTTGTTCATAACCTTCTTCCTTTGCTACTTTTGAAAAGAATGTATACCTATTTCTGGCCTGTGATTCTCCGGCAAACGCATTAACCAGGCATTGTAATGTTTTTGAATGTTCTAAATTCATAATACCCTCCCTGTAAAAATAAGAATATAAGAATATATGGATGAATTTTACTCCCCTGACGGGTAAGAAAGTCGGGTAATTTTCTCTAACTAAAGTATTAGAATAAATTAAATATTATGTAATTTACGATTGTTAAAAGCCTCTGTTTATAAGGGGTTAAACTCTGTGTCTACTCCATATGGAGTATTCTCTAACTAAAGTTGTAAAGTTATAAAAATTAGTGCCGTAGATATAAGGGAAAGGCAAAATAATTTATTGAAAGGAAATTATTATGGGATCAACTTCAACGATTACAATTAACACGAATTTGTCATCCCTCACATGTCAAAAGTATCTTAGAGATGCAACCAAAGGCATGAACACAGCAATGGAGAGATTATCTACCGGCTTCAAGATAAACTCTGCAGCGGATGACGCAGCCGGTTATGCAGTTTATAACGGCATGGAAGCTAAAATAAGCGGTTACGATATCATTGAAACAAACGCTCAAATGGGATTGGATATGTTAACAACTCAAGAAGGTGTTTTAGATATCATTAACGATTATTTACAGAGAATTAGAGATTTGACCATGCAGGCCGCCAACGGTACTTATGGTTCTGCTTCTTTAGATGCTATCAGTCTTGAAGTTCAGCAGAGAATGGATGAAATTAACCGTCTTTGTGAAATTACTGACTTTAACGATGCATATCTATTGGATGGCTCAAGAACTGAAGATATTAACCTGCAGGTAGGTTTGTATTCTGATAAACGATGTGTTATCAAGATGGATGCATTCCTCTTTGCTAGCGCAAAGTCTACAGTTATAATGGGATTCAAATCTACGACTAAAGGCGGCTATATCAATTTGAACTCAAGTACAGCTGATGATACTTATGAGTATAGAGCAAGAGAGCTTAATCCTGACGGTACCCCTAAAAAAGATGCTCAGGGAAATCTGATATATAAATCAGGCTCATATGAATCTGCACTTGCAGCTGCTCTTGCAGAAAATGGTGTAATCACAGCTGCTGATGGTGATGCAACTATCAATAAAACAAAAGACGGAAGTTCTATTTCTATAACAAATATGTGTAATGCAATTTATAGAAATGATTCATCTGCTCGTGAATTCATTGACTACATTGACGAAGCAATTGATAATGTATCTCTTAGATGTACAAAAATCGGTGCTTACATGAACCGTTTAGAATCCGCAATTGAGTCAACAGATATTCAGAGAGAAAACTTAACCGAAGCTGTTTCTACAATTAAGGATGCTGACGCAGCAACTGAATCTTCAAACTATATTAAATATCAGATTCTTCAGCAGGCAACTGCAACACTGTTATCAACAGCTAACCAATTGCCTTCTATAGCTTTGAACCTGATTTAATAAACTTGTAAACCTAGAGAAAATAATAGAGATAATAAAGGTCCTTTCAATGACCCTCAGAGTCGTGCGCTCTGAGGGTTTGCCTTATGCTACGCACGTAGACATTGGGCGGCTGGTTTAGTGCAACTACAAGTATGTATTAAGACTCCAAGCCCGCCTTTAGGTGTTACGCATGTTGGTTGCAGCCCTATATTACCGTTTTCAAATATTCAATAATATCATCTGACTCATACATCTGTATGTTTCTATCAGTATCAACCAAAAACGGTACCTGTCTTTTTCCGCCCATTTTAATTAAGGCTTCTTCTGAGGGTTTGTCTGTAATATCAACTTTATTGTACTTAACTCCTTTTTCGTCAAGAAATGACATAACCTTGCGACAGTATGGACATGTTTCCAGGATGAATAAATCTAACACTTTGACCTCCTTTTATTTAAGTTTAAACCTCTGGTGTAAAAAAACATTCCCCAATAATATATAGTTATGCTGGATTTCTATTTACCCCCATGCTAATATAAAATGTGCGAGGTAGATATGTTAAGACATTTTTTAAATTCAAAAATACACAGAGCAACTGTTACAGATGCAAATTTAAACTACGTTGGCTCAATAACGATAGATGAAGAATTTTTAGAAAAAGCAAATATACTGGAATGGGAAAAAGTTGAAATCCTTAATATAAATAATGGAGAAAGATTTCAAACCTATGCAATAAAAGGTGCAAGAGGTTCAAAATGTTTCTGCTTAAATGGTGCGGCTGCACGTAAAGCACAGCCGGGTGATAAGATTATCATTGTTACATATGCAGAACTGACGCCGGAAGAAATAAAGACTCATAAGCCGACAATTGTTCAAGTTGGAGAAGGTAATTCAATTGTCAGGCAATAATATTTCAAAACTAAAAAAGAGTAAGAAAAAGAAATTCACAATCAATATTAAAAATATGGGTGTCAATATTGATAAGAATGAATACTATGAGATAGTTAAATCAAACTCTGCTTTTCCTGAAAGAGGACTTTAGTCCAAAATATGTACACCTGTTGAGCTTCCTGTTCCAAAGTTATTGACACGATAGCCTTTGCCGAAAGGACTGGAGTATCCTGTTGTAGATGTACTTCCGAATGTAGATGGAAATTGTGTAGTCGTAAAACTTGAGTTACTGGAGAAAAAAGGGTCATCATCAAAAGATGAATTAAATGACGGCGTAAAGCCGGTAAGTTGACCTCCGAAGAAATTTCCAATATTTCTTATTAAAGATGTACGATAGTTATTTTTAGGTCGCGATAGTATTGCATTTCTTACGTTATCGTACCTTGTATTAATGTCGCCTTGCTGTACAGCACCAAATGCTTGCATTTCAAGTCTTTGTAAACGTTCCAGGTCGCTTTCGCGTGTAAAATTCCTGTTTAATGTGTATTGTTCAAGTGCGCTAAGGTCAGAAAATGAACTTCTTCTTGGATGGAAAAATCTTCTCTGATTATAAGCATTATTGTAGAAATTATTTGGTCTGTAATAAGGACGTCTGTTATTATAGTATCTATTTGGCGGTCTGTGGTAATGTCTGTTGTTAAAACGATTATTATACACAGGACGTCTTGTTACTATTGTGCGTGATTCGGCTAAAACAAACAGCGGGTTTAATAGGGCTGCTGATAAAATTAATAAACTTAAAAAAACTCGATACATAAAAAATCCTCCAAAATGATATTAATAAACTTGGAAAATTTTGTGTATTGTCTGGGAGAGCAGGATTAAGTGTCTAAAAAGATTAATTTTATTATAATATTACCCCTTGCAAAAATCTTGAAATTCTATTAAGATATATGTATAAATATTAAGAATTTCAAATTTTTGTAAATTACAAGGTTAAAGGTGGTCGCATGGCAGAGAATGAAGAATTGCAAGAGACGGGTTCAGAAGGAGAAGCACGTCAAAAGATATTAGTAGCTGATGACGAAGCAAGTATCAGAAGAATCTTAGAAACTCGTCTTAAGATGGTCGGATACGACGTTGTAACAGCTGAAGATGGTGAGGAAGCTGTTGAAGTATTTAACAAAACAAATCCAGATTTAGTGGTGTTAGACGTTATGATGCCAAAGATGGATGGTTATGGAGTAACTAGAGAAATCCGTAGAACATCAGATGTTCCGATTATAATTCTGACAGCATTGGGCGATGTTTCAGAAAGAATAACCGGACTGGAACTTGGTGCTGATGATTATGTTATAAAACCATTTAGTCCAAAAGAGTTAGAAGCTCGTGTGAAAGCTGTATTAAGAAGAACTATTAGTAAGGATGTGATTATTCCATCTTCATCATCTTCTGCTTCAGGATCAGCTGCTGGTGCTAAAGGTGGTAAGAATATTATTACAACTGGTGCTATAAAAATTGATACAGCAAGACGTCAAGTTTATAGAAAGAATGAACGAATTCGTTTAACAGGGATGGAGTTCAGCTTATTAGAGTTGTTAGTTAATAACTCCGGTCAAGCGTATTCCAGAAATGAAATATTACAGCACGTATGGTCTTATCCAGCAGATCATAGAATTGACACAAGAGTTGTTGATGTGCATATTTCACGGCTGCGTTCTAAGTTGGAAGCAGATCCAACCAATCCTGAATTAATATTGACGGCACGTGGTATTGGATATATGTTCCAGAGAATAAATTAATAATTAATAAAGACGCTTTTTAAAGCGTCTTTATTTTTGGCTCTTGCGAAAAAATCTTTATTTGTTATACTAAAATATGTCGGAAATATGGCGCCTGTCGTCAAGCGGTTAAGACCTCGGATTGTGGTTCCGATATGCATGGGTTCGAATCCCATCAGGCGCCCCATTTACAAAAGCAGTTTCTAAAACTGCTTTTTTTACTGTCGTAGTCTGGGGTTCGAGGGTTCTAAGGTCGTCATTTTTTGCACTTTCTTCTACACATTTCTTTACAGTTTGAAGTGCTTTGAATGTATCCTTCAAATTGACTATTAAATTCTCACCGTCAAACTTAACCGACTTTGTCATGAGGGTTATTATCTCTTTCTTTTCTTCTGCTGTCGCACTTAAAAATAATTCTGGCAAATGTTCTGAAAAAGTTAATACTTTCTCTATCTTCTTATACACAAACTTCGAACTAATGTTTGCTTCGTTCAAGCGAATAATTAGCAAGTCCTTCTCTTCCTGCCATTCCTTATGTAACGTATTAAATTCCTGTTCGCTCATTCCCGCAGGTAACCCGTTTTCAAGTTTGTCTATATATGACTTCTTAATACGTTTGGTTATAACATCAATCCTCTGTTTAATATCGTCAACAACACGTTCTTCATATTCTACAAATTCCTTGATATAATCGCTTGCAAGAAATTTAAACCTATCAATATGTTCTTTCTGTAAGTGGATTGTCTCAAGAACGTTCGCAAAAGTGTTATCAAATTTTTCCTCTCTATGGCATTTCAAAGACTTGTGAACACCTTTTGAATTAGAACAATGATAATAAATATAATGCCCCTTCTTATTCTTACCCCGCTTAAATTCCGCCGTTAAATAACAACCGCATTCAGCACATTTAATTAAGCCAGTATAAGCAAACTTAACATCATGTTTCTTTGTTCTGTCAATGTCTTCAAAACGTGCTTGGACTCGATAAAATAATTCCTTCGATATAATTGGTGTATGACTACCTTCATACCATTGACCAGACCACTCAAAACGTCCGATATAAAAAGGGTTGTGTAACATCCAGTCAAACTTTCTCGGTGGGTATTTTTCTCCAGTCTTAGGGTTCTTAAATCCTTCAAGATATAATTGTTCACCCAAAGATTTAAAAGAATACATACCAGTTGAATATAATTCAAACGCACGTTTAATAAATGGTGCAGTCTCTTTATCTACAATAATCTGTTTCGGCTCGTCTTTCTTGCCAATATTCAGATAACCGATAGGTGCTTTTGCAGGTCTTCTTCCACCTCGTGCAATGGTCTTCATGTTCTCTTTTGTTCTGAATCGAATTAAACTCAATTCATATTCTGCGTTACACATCATAATGTTACGCATATATTCGCCTTCGATAGTATCAGCATTAAACTCTGTAGCCGATAACAGTTTGATATTCCTGTTTATTAAAATAGGTCTTATCGTACCGTGATAGTCCACGCAAAAACGTGAAAGTCTATCAAGTCGCCATACGATAATTGCATTAACATTACCATTGCTATCGTTACAGAATTTCAATAGTTTTTGTGCTTCCGGTCGGTTCAAACTACCTGCAGACAAACCTTCTTCAATAAAAATTCGTTTGACAAGATAACCTTGTTTTTCTGCAAATTCTAAACAAGTGTTTGTTTGTGTTTCAACACTGAAACCGTGTTTCGATTGTTCTTCGGTCGAAACACGAATATAAACTACTGCTGATTTCATAACACTATTCTATATCAAAAATTTAAAACTTTAAAATCAGGTTCAGCTTCTTGAATTTTTCGTTCATACAACTTCATAAAACGCAAACCCCAAAATAACAAATCGTACTCGTCAATTTCCGGGATAGTTAGATTTTCTTCTTCATATACAATATTGAAGCAACGTTTCATGACTCGAGATCCCTCTCAATGGTGCGTTGGATTTTTTGTTTTTGCAACAAGTCAACTTCATTATGGCAATCAAAAATTATTTTCAACTGCTCCAACATAATCTCAACATCTGCAATTTCTTCTGCTACTGCATGACGATTGTCATAACCTCGTAAGTGTTTGCAGATTTCTTTCTGCAGTTCTGAAAGTTCTTCAAGTGCAACTATACATTGCTTATTCTTTCCAAAATATTTAATAATTCTGTCTAGTTCATTAAATTTCATTACTGCACCTGCTCCAACTGCTCCGGATTTTCGTAGATGTTGCCGATGATTTCGCCATACCCAAAACAATTATCTGTTTCATAAGAGCCGTCTTTCATCAACCAATTAACTGCAAATGAACAAGTTGAAGAATGCCAAAAAACTTTGCCGATTTGTCCTTTTCCGTCTTTTAACAAGTCATTTTCATAAATCAACTTGCCATTCTTATCTTTTTTGCCAGTACATTGCATTACAATAACGCTGTTATCATTATTTTCAGCTTGGTCAAATTGTAAGTAACGATAAGCAAGCTCATCATCATTCCCTTGTATTGTTCCCATTTCTAAGGAACTTGGAAATGGTTTATGTATTTTCCCTACAGATGTTATAATAAAATCGTCATAATGCATTTGTTGTTGAACTTTATCCCAACATCTAAACTTAAATCTATCCTGCATTTTCTTCCCCTTAACAAAATTCTAAAATTTTCCTTGCTGCCATTACGTCATTATAAAAATCAGTCCACGCGGCTTTTATATAATCGTCAGAGTTCTGTAATATATAAGGATTCAATTCATTTACTTCTTTTTTTAATATATCTAAATCCCCGAAATAGCAAAATAGTTGCCCATATCTGTTTTGTATTTTCTTTTTAATTTTGTTATATTGTTTACTTGATTTAGATATATAGAACCCTTCACAATCCGAATGGTAAATAAATTCATTAAATTTTGTCTTTACTTCCGGATACTGGTCATAGAAGTCAAAAATAGAAATATCTATGCCTTCATATCTTAATGCCAATTGTCTTAATGAATGAAGTGTGCAGTATGAATAATGATAAGTTTTTATATCTAATCCCATTATTCTTCCCCTTTCGCCTTGCTAATGATGTCTAGGACAGTTAAAATTCTTTCATTATTAAATGCCCTAACATCTGTTTGAGTCCTATCATCTTCACAGTATGTATTAAATCTATGGGCATCCCTTAAAATTTTCTCAATCTCATCAAGGGCTTGCTTGTATTCTTGAAGTCGCGTTGTATAATCAATAACAACCGCATTCGCAGTGTTCAATTCTAACTCTTTTTCCAACTCCTTAACCTTTTCTTTTTCGGCTTGGAGTTCTACACGATATGATTTAATTTCAGAATATAAGTCATTACCTATTGTTTTATGCTCTTCTGCAAGAGTATGATTTATTTTTATTATCCTTTTATAATCTTCTTTCAACTTCTCATTTTCTTGCTGTAACGCTTCACAGTTCTTACAATATTCGCTCATTGTTCCTCACTTTCTATCTGCTCTAGGACTCGTTTAGCTGTGTTTTTATTTCCGTTTGGGAAAGTTCCAGAATAAAATTTCAACGCTTCCGTTGCTATCCGGAGTTTGTGTTGAAGCATTGTATTTTCCTCTTTAAGTCCTTTAGTCCTGTATTCAACATCAATTTCTAATTGGTCGTGATATGCTTGCTCTATTGCATCTACTGTATAATTTGCATATGATAATCTTCCACCGGTTGCAGCATGTACAACTTTTCGCATTCTTTCGGCAACATCACAATTGAGACAATAATCTTGTTTTTCTTCTTTTAACTTCTCGCACTCTTGCTCTTTGCGTTGAAGTTGTTTTAATAGAGCTGTCACAACACTACAAGCCCCACTATGTCCAAACCCCATATATTCCCATTCGTCAATATTTGGATTTCTCTTAAAAAGAGAAGAAAACCCATAAGGGCTTCGAGGTTCTGCGATAAGTTTAATATCAAATATATCAAAGGTAGGGGCATTATCAGGAGTTACTTCTACCCCTTCTCTAATCATTTTGAAAGAGGCTAAATCATCTACGCTATTACATTCAAATAACACCTCACAGTTTTTTACTTTGCCGTCAATTATTATTAGTTCTATCATTTGTTTCCCCTTATTTTCTTTGCTTTATTCATGCCCTTGAACAAGCCTCTTACTATATCAGCAAGAAACGCGCCTATAAAACCTCCGCAAAATCCGAGTACTATAGCCTGAAATAAATCTGTCATAAATCCTCACTTTCATTTAATACCCATCCAAGAGCCCTAATAAATCCTTCTTGAGATATATAATCAACCTTCTCTTTTTCAGAATGTGCAATTTGATAGCAAGAATATCTCTTAAGATGTTGCTTATATCGCTCTAGTTTTGTTCTTATTTCCTCTTCTGTTCTCACCCTTCTAATATCTCCTTGACTTTATAAGAGAATAACTATGTATTTTTTCTTTATTATTTTCACTCCATTTTTCTAATTCAGAAAAAGAGTTAAAAATTATATATGTAAATCCCCACTCGCTTAAATAAGTAACTTTATATTTTGTAATCATTCCAATATCTCCTTGACTTTGGCGTGGTCTAAATAATCTTTTAACTTTAATAGCAAATCAACAAGTGCTTGTTCAAACCCATAGCCATAACCTTCTTTGTTTAATTTGTCATCCGCATATACATCATCCATAAGTATATAGTCCATAGCTTCATTTGGTACAATTTTAAACCCACGTTCTAAACCAATGTATTGTACAATTTCCAACTGCTTTTCTGCGGTGAAGGGTGGGTAAACCTCTTTTCTAGTCTGATAATATTCACATTCGGCACTGCAAATATCTGAATCTCTACAGGTCCATTCACACATTATTTTTTGACCTACTCCATACGCCTTGTACATTTCTTCAATCTGCATATTCTAAATATCCTTTCAATTCTTCAAAAGCTGCTTTTAATGTGGAAAATCCTAGTCCACAGGGATTGCCAATGTATCTGAGATTATCCCCATTCCCAAAGCTTTTGGTCTCATAATACATCTTATAGCGTTTTTTTATTATGTTCGGTCTAGTTTCATAGTTAAATACTTCTATTTTGAGTTCGTAACGGATTTGTTTTTTATGAGTGCTTCCGCAAGAAAAACATTTAACATCTAAAGTTTTTACTATATTCGTGGGTATAGTTTCTAGCATTTCTTCAATTGCTGTCATTTTGTTGCTCCTTTACTCTTAGGAAAGCTCCCATACTACCAAAGATTTCAAAAGTTTTATCAGTAATCTTTTCTACTTCTATTTTTGCTAAATCATAATACCTGCTAAACATTACGCCCGATGTTTGATAAACTTTACAACCTGAACCTTCTAAGCTATAAAATGACCATTCATCTATAATCAAATCATCAGCAGGAGTTTCTTTTAACCATTCATTATCAGTATTTTGTAATACTTCATATACTATCTGGGAGTTATTACTCATTTGATAAAAACCAATTTCTTTAATGTCTTGAATTTTCACCTCTAATACTCCCATTCTTCCGATGCTATGGTTTGTTTGAATAATTTGTCATAGTTATATTCTTTTGGAAGCCTTTTAATCTTAACCAAAAGACTTGTTAAAAAATCTGTTTGATTTCCCCAACTTCCATCAACCATATTAACAAGGGCTGTTTTACCATCGTTCAATTGCCTTTCCATTGGCAAAAATAACAACCTCACAAAGTTTTCAGACTTTGCAAAGTCCGGGTAGACAACTAAATCTTCATGCCAACAGGTACAATCTTTACATTCGGTTTCTGTTGGATTTTCAAAACCGCATGTACCTGAATAATCGCCAGGGTTTAGTTCCCTATCGCATATTCCTATTTTCGGCTCAATCCCGCACAATTCGCAAAGCTGCTGTGATAAATTATTTACTCCTGTCTTAGTCATTATAACTTCTCCTTTAACTAACTAAACTGGTAATTTTAACTGGCTGCGATTTCCGAAATCACGGAAAATTATTGCAGATGTTCCAATGGCTTCTTCCGGAAGAAAATTGGAACAAAAATATGCTGTCAAAAAGTTTATTTTACCTTCTCGGGTTTGATTCTTAAATTGCATTCGTTCATTGAAACTCAATATCTGTAAATCAATATCCTTAAAAGTCTTTGCTGCAACGGCATCATTCAAGTACGCTATATTCATCAGCAAGGCAAAAGGTTTGCCAAAGCTTATTATTCGTTCGAAAATATTTGTTTTGCCCGTAAATGGAGGATTACTAATCAATATATCCCAGTGTTCAGGCTCATAAGTAAAAAAATCCTGACCATAATCAATATGGGAATATATAACGTTGTATCCATGTTCCCTGAAGCATTTTACAAATTCTGATTCTTCCGTATCAAATGGACACCATATCACTTTATCCCGAAATGCTTCAAGAAATTCCAATAAAGGCTCTACTGCATATCGATAGGTATAACATTCGTCATTCTTGCCTTTTGAGCTTCTTAAGTGTTCGTTAGTCATTTATACCCCTGTTCCTGAAAGCTCTTTTTCTAAATCAGATAACACATTCAGTTTTATTTCATATTCAGAAATTTTATTTTTATATTCCTCAATCTTTTGCTGGTATTGATATGCCAAGTCTGTAATTTTTTGGGTATAAGAGACTGGGGTTTCTATTGTTTGACTACTTGGGGTATACTGGTAATATGTTGATACAAGTAGTGGTAAAGAATTAACTTGAATTTTTTGAAATATTGCATTTACATGTGTTTTTAGGGTTATTAATGTGATATTTAGATGTTCTGCAGCTTGTTTATAAGAGTAACCTTGTACCAATAAATTAAATACATCTTTTTCTCTGGACGTTAGTGTTGTAAGTCTTTCTGCGAATTCTTCTGCTGCCAACTTTTTATCTACAGGTGTATTTAAGCTGGTCTCAATTATGATGCCATTTTCTTTCATGAAAATTTTTCCTTTATTACTTTGAAGAAAATCTTGTAATTCTCCAAACCTGTTTCTTTTAGTTTGATAATTTACAATATCCTTTGTTGATGCATAAATTTTGCAAAAATGGTTTGATAACGTAGCTGTCGTATAATTGAATTTTTCATAAATTTCATTCATATCCAGACCTTGATAAACAAAGTCTAAAAGTGATTTCTCTATTTTATTGAACTGTTTTATCATTTTTATCTCCTTTTACAACCGGTGGGGCAGTTACACCATTGATGTGAACCTTTTACATCAGGTGGAGTAGATGGAATTATAACTACTAACTTCATTTACCCCGTTGTATTAAAACAAGTATGTAGCCTGTACATATGTTCACCGACCATTTGGCTACGTACGTAGTACATTTACCCCCTTTTACATCCGGCGGAGTAGATGGAATTGTAACTCAAAACCTCATTTACCCCTTCAATACTGCTCTACATATAAATGTTTGTTTTTATCCTGTCCGGAATTGGTGTGTAATACATAGATAAGACGGTAGAAGCTCAAACAATCCTCAGATGATATGTCCAAATCTCTATAAATTGTTATTTTGTCATTGCCGCAGCTTAAAATTTTGTTTTCTAGGAACGATAACCATTCAAGCTGTTCCCGAGTACCTAAGTCACTCATGTTGTATTCAATACTTGACATAACACCACCTTATCTATCTGCATCTGCGTGAAAAGCTTGCTGGAGGAAAGAAGAAAATTCTTTGACCTGCAGTGGTTTTTCTGTCTTTGCCTCGATTATCTCATCAGCTAGTAATGCAAGAGCATCTTCCAAGAAACCATTTGTCCGTTTGTACATGGTAAGTTGAAAGATTTTTTTATATCGAAATATCAAATCCATAAGCTTTACAAAATTCTCCGGCTCTGAAAAATCAATAAATCTTATACTAAGCAGTTCACATATCTGCATTGATATTTTATGCATTTAGACTTTCTCCTTTGTTAATAATTCTTCAATAGTGAATATCGCTCTCCCCTGCCAAGCTCTTGGCCTGCCATCAGAATACTTAGCAATTGAAGGATTTGTTTGCATGAAGGTATCCCCCTCTTGTACAAAACCGAAATCTTTTAAGTTAGTCATATTGCCAACATCGGCAGCAGGATTAGGAAATTTCCGACGCATACTTAAACACGCATATTGAAGCGGCTCTTTTGTTGCAAGTAAATACATGCATGGTCGGTCATAATCGTTGAGTATGTATAAATTTTCAAGTTTTATTGTTTTATCTTTCATTATTCTTTTCTCGTCTCCATAATTTGTAATAACAGTTCGGGTTTTCAATACAAAGTGAGCTTGATATGTTTGTGGGCCTTCCATTAATGAGACCGCGTGCAAGATTATTACACTTACAATAGATTATCCCGTTTTTCTTTAAAGCAAATTCGCAAGACATTAATCAGTGTCCTCTTTTAATGAAGTCTGGTAGTCTGCTATGATTGAGGCATAGCTAAGAATGTCATACTTATCGTCCGGATGAGTATTATAAATATTGCCAAGATAATTAGCCTCATTCAGTATATTGAAATTTTTAGGATACTGCAGGCAAGCTTCACCTTCAAAGAAATTACTTATCATAGCGTAGCTGTCTTTGATGTCAGAAGATTTCTTGATTAACACATAGCGGTCTGAAATTTCAGCATCTCCAGTTATTTGGAAAATATCACCGGTATTAATACTCTTACCATTAGCCATATAGCCTGTATCTTCCGGCTCCAAAAACTCAGGATTTGCCTGCTGCTCAAAAACGGATATCTGATAATGTTCTAACTCCCAGATAACATCCTCAAGCTCATCTTTCTTTTCTTCCAAAAGCTCTGATTGGTTTTGTATTATTTTTGAAACATTACGTATTTCTTCTATTTTGCCTTTATTGACCTTCATAGATTTCCAATCTTCTTCTGCAATATTGCTATACATTTGCTGCTTGATGTCGTCAATCATTATTTCAAAAGTTGATGTGTCACTGGATGAGATAAACTTTGTAAGCTTCTCTATCTCATCTGTTAGTTGCTTTTTCTTGTTCTCTAATTCTTCTTTAGTCAGTGTACCTTTTGCCATACTTTATCCTTTCTTATTGTTAAATTCTATTGGGCTAAATATTTGTTGTACCTCATTATGAATACCGCTTATCTTGTATCTGTATATAGGAGGAAATGGGTAAATGGAGTCTGGAGTTCTAATTTCTCCTGGTCCGCTTGTTGCAAAAAGGACTTGGGGAAATAATTGGTTTGCCTGACTCCCGCAATGAATACATACATAAGGATCTGGTGTCATTTGTCCGCATGCAAAACATATATAAATCCGGCTCGGAAACCTTTTGCGAAACTCCCGCTCACTCGGAAATTCATCAATCATAGAAATCAGAGTCATCATTGATAAAACTCCAGACTAAGACGGATGTGATTAGTGCTAATATTATTATCATCATTTTGACTACACTCCTTTCTCTTTTTATAACTGGTAGAAGAGTTTATATTACGACCTCTAAACCTCAGTTGCCTTAGCTCGCTTGCTTACTATTACAAGCAAACTCTTAACAATAAAAATTCCTTGTTTGTTATACCAACCTTTCATTTGAACAGTATCACCAATGCATAGATTACATCTTTCCCAGTAAATACAAATTTTCTCTCCACCGGATGTCCCAGCACATTTAAAAGAATTTTTTATGCTGTCGGGATACTCTTTGTTATATTCCATAATCTCTGTAACGATTGCTGTAACTAAAAAATCGTTTTTAGTGTTATAGCTCAAATAATTCCGATTGTTGTAAAAATGTTTGTCTCTTTTACGCATCCGTTTTACTCCTATAATCGTTAAGTTCCTTGATTGTTATATCAAACCTTTTGGTAAGTTCTTTGAATGTAGGCGGCATCATTTTGTAATTAAAATTCTCCGGAAGTTTTGTACAAATGTATCTAATGGCGTCTATTTTGTTGCAAATAGATGATGGGTTTATCACATCGTCAGCTTCTTCAACTGGAACTGCTTGAGGAGCTGGTACACTACTTTTCTTCCTATGCTTTAATGCGCCAAACTCACCGTGGTAAACTTTTGCAAGATTATTGTCTGTTAGCAGCCAGTTAGAACGCGGGTTGTATTTTACTCCGCCATCAAATTTTATAAATTGCAGTGTGTATATGATATCCGGAAGAACTGTACGAAAATCCTCTATGGTCTCGTCATATTTGATAAGCGCTTGTTTTTCATCGTCACTTAAAACCGGACTGATTTCAAAAACCTCCTTATAAGTCCTGCTATACAAGGATAGTAACCAGCGTACGCTTACTGCTTTTCTTGACTTTTTGCTTTTTTCTTCCTGTTCTTCAATATTACGGAGTATTCTGTCTGAAATGTACTTCCCGTTTTCTATACGGAATAGGTCAAAATCGTTAAGTATATCCTTTATCTTTGCGGCATTTTCTTTGCCGGCAATAAGATTTTCTTCTCCTGCGTTAAGCTCATTCTTATGCATAAATTCTACTATTCGCCAAAATAGACCGTAACCCTCATTGCCCATTATGTCTATCAACTTGATTATCTTTTTGTCGCCCAGAGGAAACAAATCATGTTGAAACCATGGATTTTTGAGTTTTGAAACTTTTGTCATTCTGCTTTACGTTCCTTAGTTAAATCTGTAAAAATTGTCTAAGATACCTTTTGCTTTGTCCTGCAGAAGCATTGCTGCAGCCCTGTCTCTGATGGCGTCCTCTGTTGCAAGATAGTTATCTTCTCTTAAAATTTGGCTTAATGCTTGAGGATAATAGTACGTATCAAAGACTATTTTGAAGTTCCTATCTTTAATAGATTTTAAGAGTTTGTAATACTCTATTGATATCTGAACATTCTCATACCTGTTGAAATCCTTGTTTTTGCGCATTGTTTCACGAAGCTTACGAAATAACCTGCTAAACATATTATTTCTCCAGCTTCTCAAGTTCGTGTCTTTTGATAAATTCTGACATACCTCTCCTGACGACATCAGAACGTGATATGTTTTCCCGTCCGGCATATGAGTCTATAATTTTTAGCATCTTTATTGGAAAGCCAATAGATTTTAAAACCTTTTCTTCCATCCTTCTCCTTTCTTTGCAATAAAAATCAGCACGAAAAAGAAGGCAAGTTTTGCCGTTTTCGTGTTTTTATGTTATTGTTAGTTAAACAGTTAAACAAACTAACATAATCTATTATACACAATTGTAATAAAAAAACAAATACTATTGTGTATAATTTACAAAACTTCATATTTGCGGAGTAAAACAATGTTTTCTGAACACTTGAAACAAGTACGTAACAAACTGAATTTATCGATTGCTAAGATGGCAAATGAATTAGATATGTCAGCAAGCACGCTTACTTCTTATGAACGTGGTGATAGGCTTCCTTCTATTGAGTTTGCCCAAAGGTTATATCGAGTCTATAATGTTAACTCTAATTGGTTTGTTTCTGGGGATGGTGAAATGTTTATCGAAAGATGCGAAAATACGCATGCTTTTATTTATAATAAGCGGCCTTTGAATAATATTAAAAATTGGGGACAAAGACTTGCACAACTGTTAGCGGATGCAAAGGAAACAACTCTGAATTTTGCAAAACGCACGGCTATTGGGGAAAGCAGGCTTGAAAAATTTATTCTTAATTCAGAATTGCCGACAATGGAAGAACTTACAAAAATAAAATGTAATGTTGATATTAGTATTGATGAACTGCTATATGCTGAGACTGTCTCTAATAATACTCAAGCTGAAAATGTCAGCTTGAGTACAGATGAAATTCGGGTGCTTAAGCGTATCGTAAGTAAGTTTTAACGGTGTATTTTTAGTTCTCCATTCAATGTATTGATTTTAACATCAAAAATTTCTTCCATTGAGGTTGTTGTATTAAAATATCGGTGGTCTATCTTCTTTTTTATTTTTGTATAAGCATATATATTGAAGGCAAAAATAGTAATTAATAGAAATATTACTATATTGATTTTTTCCCGAAATAAATTTTTTAATCCAACACTTAATTCCAAAATAAATTTTGTCATGTCTCTTCCTTTCTCTCTTTTTCATACTTGTATCGATATGTTACCGATAATTAAATTGTAGTTTATATATGAAAAATAGTCACTTCTTATATTTTGTGGTATAAATTGATTATTGGTGTGTAGATGCAAGGTCAGATAATGAAAAAAATATTGAAATTTGGATTTATATGTTATTGCTATTTGGTAGAGCTTCTATTTATGGTAGTTAATATACCGGTTTTAATTTTTCTGATGACTTTTTTCGTTTTTATCGATGCAACAAAATCCTTTGCTGAATATAACCAGTGTATTAATAAAATTGGAAGAAATATTGAAGATAAAGTTAAAGAAATAGAAACAGAAGAGAATGATACGCTTGAGAAAAATTAATGAAAAGGAGAAATATGAAAAAGTTTTTATGTTTAATGTTTTGCACATTTTTAGCAATTCAAGTATATGCTGGTGAAAATTTTTGTGGTATTGGCGCGTACATAGAAAAAGATAGAAATAAATTTTTTGTTCTTCATGTTCCTCCGAATACCCCTGCACAAAAAGCAGGATTGCCGTCGGGGAGTGAAATATTAAAGATAAATGAAACAAAGGTTAAATCTAAATCAATTGATGAGGTTTTAAATCTAATAAAGGGAGAAAAAGATACTGATGTTACATTGTTAGTGAAAAATGGCAGAGAAAAGGTAAATTATACAATAAAACGTCAACCAATTATTATTCCTGAAGTCAAAGAAAGCAAAACTTTTTCTATGCATTGGGCTCAAATTGTTCCAAAAGGCTTTGAAAACGCAGAGCCTTTTTATATCTCTTTACGTTATAGTCCAGAATTACAAGAAAGAATTGAAATTAATAATTATTGGGCCTTCAGAAAACGCCAATTTAAAGATAGTTTTGATGTTTGCGAGTCTTATTCTGGCTCAAATAGAGAAACTTGTTATATCAATTTGGTAAATAGAGAAATTGCAAAAACTAATGCTGACGAACAGCGAATGCGTGAAGAAGAATATATTAGACTACAAGCTGCGCAAAATACTTTTCAGGCGATAAACAGGATAAATACTAATATCAATCTGCAAAATATAAATAATAGTATCCAACAAAATAATTTTTACTTGCAGCAACAAAATATGCAATTATGGAATATTAATAATTCTTTGATGCGGTATTAACTATGTAGTTTGTTATGTACTACATAGATTATACAAGAGCAATACGTTTGTATTACATCCGTAATACAAGAAAAGAATAGAATAGAAAAGAAGAGTATAGAAAATAAAATAATATTATAAATAATATTATTTCTTTTAAAGAGAAATGAAAATTTTTTTCTTTCTCTTTTTTTTGTTTGTTAAGATTTGTAAATGCGAATTTTTGCATATAGAATGTGGGGTTAATCGGGTTTTTGAAAAATTAAACAGTTTAACAACTAGTTACTTTTTTTTTTATATCGTTTAAACTCCAAAATGTAGATTATTAAATCTGACAGCTGGGAGAAAAAATTTTTTCTCCCAGACCTCCTCCCTCCCAAAAGGGGGTAAATCAGGTTTGGAGGCTGAACCCCTCCCCAGCCCTCCCCTTAAAAGGGAGGGAGAAAAGGTAAAAAGGAGGAAACAAATTTAATAATCGCTCCCAATGAGGACACTGGGACTTAGTGGTCGTGCGAAAGCAATGGAAATCTTGGGGAAGAAAGAGAGGTGTACTGTGGCTTATGCAGGTTTAAAATGCTGCAATAAAACTATTCCAGCTGGCAATTTGTGGATTTTGCAGGATTTTAAAGGGTTTACCAAAAGAAAGTTATTCATAGGTAAATGCAAAGTGTGCGGTGATGATGTATGTTTACAAATAATGACCAGCACTGATACTGGAAAAACATACTGCAACCTCTACAACGGGATTGAAGCCGTTAAAACAATCTACCGCGAAAAGAAAAGAATTGTTGCAGCTATGCCAAATATTCAGCACGATACACTTTTCGGATGGATTTACGGGCATAATGTCGAAATCAAAAACAAAAACAAAAAAGTTACTCAAATCAGGCAATACGCTTCTGACTTCTCCGGTAAAAAATGTCTGACTAAAAGGATGTTTACATGAATATTGATACTCTGCCGAAGCTTACTCCTAAAGAAAATGCCTTTGTTTTTCATCTCTTTACAGATTGTTTGAATGAACCAAAAAAAGCTTACCGTCTATCTTACGATTGTGAGAACTCAAAAGAGAGCACAATTAGTGTAGAAGCCTCAAGATTGATGAAAAACCCTAAGATTACCCCATGGATTGAGTACTACAAGAACTCCTTGATGGAATATCAGGAAAATGAAATCAGATATACAAGAAAAGATTTTGTTGAAGAACTCGATAGAATAAGAAGCAAAACAGAAGATAGTCAGAAAACTGTAGGTATTGCCCTGAAAGCAGTTGAACTTAAAGGAAAAACTTTCGGGCTGCTTAAAGATAATGTTGAACTCTCTGCCTCTGCTACAGTTCAAATGGGAGATGTAAAGATTGATGGGAAAGCTTTGGAGTTTCGGATAGGAAGCGAACAAGGAAATATGAATGACTCTAATAATACCGGAAATGCTGAATGTACCGCCAAAAATGCTTCCGATGATTACGGAGTTCAATAACTATGTTTATTTCTTAGGCGAAGGAGGGCGGGGAAGCTCCAAAACTCAATCTGTTGCAAGATTTCTTCTATATCTCGGTGATAAGTATAAACTAAAAATATGCTGCGGACGTGAAATACAAAATACTATTAATGAGTCCGTTAAAGCTGTTTTTGAAGAACTTATCAGTGATTATAATCTAAATTATACAGTCAAAGATAAGCTTATTATCCATAATACAACCGGTACGGTTATATTCTTCAAAGGGTTTAGGGAACAGGGAAAAGTTAATATTAAAGGTCTTGCCAGCGTTGATATCCTCTGGATTGACGAAGCAGAAGCCATAACTGCACCCACGCTTGATGTTATTGTCCCTACTATAATGCGTAAGCCGAATGCACGTATATTCTTTACAATGAATAGATTTGTAAGAAATGATGCGGTATTTGTATTCTGTAATAAGCGTCCGGATTGTCTGCACATAAACATAAATTACTATGATAATCCCTATCTTACAGAACAGATGATTAAAGAAGCTGAACTTTGCAAGAAAAATAATCCTGCTAAGTATAAGCATATCTGGCTTGGACATCCGCTTGACCAAGCAAATGACTTCTTAATTGCATATTCAAAAATTGAGGCAGCCAAAACTCTTGTATTCAACAAAGAACACGTTAAGCACAATAGGGTTATGGCCGTCGACCTTGCCGGCTCAGGAGGTGACCTCAACGTACTTAAACTCCTTGAACAAAAATCCGTAAATGGATGGGAAGAAATCCTTACCGAAAAATGGTCTGAACCGGATACAGATATTACTATCGGGAAAATTATATACATGTTCTCAAGATATAAACCCGATATTCTAATCATTGACGCCGACGGTGTCGGCTACTCAATGGTTAATACTATTAAAAAATCCATTCCTGAATGCATAGGCTTTAGAGGGCAGGGTTCTATTAAAAATAAAACAACCAATGCCAAAAACCCGAGAGCGCATGGATATTTAATTCTTAAAGAATTTCTGCAGAACGGATGGCTCAAAATACATTGTGAAAATGCTGCCCGTCAGCTTGAATATATCAAAGTGATTTATAAAGCTGCTTACACAATTATTCAAGATAAAAAAACTATTCGCGAGGAACAAGGTGAGTCACCTGACTATGCAGATACACTGATGATGGCTGCATACGCGATTGACCAGTATGCTTATATGTTTCATAAAGATGATGAAACAAGCGATACAGGCAGAGTCGAAACAGATTTTGACCCGTTTGACGGGTAAGGAAGTATATGTACTTCTTGTTATTACAACAAAAGAATATGAGGTAAAAATATGTGTTCTTCTCCAAAAATACCGGCCAATAATACTCCGGTACAAACTGTAGCTACACCCACTGCCGCAGATGCAAGTGTTACTAAAGCAAAAACCGCGCAAAGAAATAAAACCGCTGCTAACTCCGGTCGGGATATCAGAACCTCCGCAAGAGGTTTAGAAGATGAGGCCAATACAAATAAGAAAAAGTTATTAGGTGAGTAACGTGCAAGAGCTATCAAAAAAATATTTTGAACTCAGGCGCTTAGAGCTTGATACAGCTTTTAACGAGATAAAAGCAGACCTGCAAGAACTGGCAGAGTACTTTTATCCTCGTGCTGTACGTTTCTTGGCTAGTGATGTTAATAAAACTAACAAGAAACGTAATTCAAAAATTATTGACTCTACACCCATTATTGCTCTTAGAAACTTCTCCAGCGGGATGATGAGCGGGGCAACTTCTCCAGCCCAAAATTGGTTCAGGTTTAAAATAAGAAACTACAATACACCTGACCATGAAGTTAAATCTTGGTGTGCTATTGTTGAAAAAATTACAAGAGACGCTTTGTATTCTTCAAAACTCTATAATAAGCTGCCGATTGTTTATAAGCAATTAGGTGCGTTCGCCTTCTCTACTCTTGCACTTGAGTCTGATTATGACAATATATTTACCTGTAAAGTTCTACCAATGGGGTCTTACAGATATGCTAAGAATTTTAAAGGTGAAGTTGATACCCTCGTAAGAGTATTCTCCGAAACAGCTAAAAATCTTGTGGAACAATTTGGTGAGGAAAATGTCTCTCAAGCTGTTAAAGACGCAAATAAAAAAAATCCGCAGCAATACTTTGAAGTAATACACTTTGTTATGCCTAATCCTAATTACAATATGACTAAAAAATGGGCTAAGAATAAGACGTTTATCTCTGTGTATTACGAAAAGAACGGAAATGAAAACAAATTCCTTTCTGAAAGCGGGTTTAATAAGTTCCCTTATGTCGTATTTGAAGCAGAAACTAACGGTGAAGATGTGTATCCTTGTGATTGCCCCGGTATCAACGCTTTACCTGACCTTAAACAACTCTTCACAATGGTCAAAGACTATGGAAAAGCTGTTAAAAAAATTGTTTCTCCACCTCTAAAAGGCCCTGCAAGATATAAAAATAGAAAAATATCTATGCTTCCGGAGTCTTACATAGAGGATGTCGAAGGTAATGACCAAGGGGTAAGACCTGTTCATGAAGTAAATCCGAGAATTTTAGAACTGGCGCAGGAAATTGCTGCTATGAAAGGAATTATTAAAGAACATTTCTACAATGACCTGTTCGCAATGATATTAAATACTTCAGAGCGTGGAAGAACTGCTACAGAAGTAAATGAACTCAAAGAAGAAAAAATGGTGCTTCTCTCTCCACTGCTTGAACAAATACATTCCGGATTAGGAATTTTATTTGAATGGATATTATCAGAATTGTTTGAGGTTGATATACTGCCTCCGCCGCCTGAACAAATTCAGGGCGGAGAGTTTGAAATAGAATTTGTTTCTACTCTCGCTCAAGCTCAAAAAGTGCAGAAAATTGCAGGTATGGAAAGGTTCTCAACTTTCGGGATTAACCTAGCTACAGCGCTTCAAGATATAACATTGCTCAAAAAATTCAAAGGTGAAAATATGATTGACGGGTATGCCGACTATGCAAATATTGACCCTGATTACATAAACCCTAATGAATATATAGAAGCGCTCAGGATAGAGCAAGCTCAAAAACAACAACAGCAAGAACAATTGGCTGCACTTGAGCAGGGTACTCAAATGATTAAGAATGTCGGCGGGGTTGATGCTATTGGCGCTAATCTCGCTGCAAGAGTCGGAGCCTGAAACTAAGAAATATAGAAAGTAGTTAGATGAGTGAATTTGAAACTAAATTATCTAAAAATGAAGAAAAAATTTTTGAAGAATGGTTTAATAATGCCAAAAATAACGGTATTATTCACCCCGAAGATAACGGCTATGATTATGACTTTAGAGGGTTTTGGAAAGATTTTATAAAAAATAATGTTGATAACTCTTTTTCTCAAAATACACATTTCCCTGATACTTATAAAAAACCAAACCATGAAACTTTTAGCATAGAAAGCAAGTACGCAAAAGGCGAAATGAAGAAATATGCCGGCTCTTGGGACGGGGATACTTTTATAGAACCAAAAGAAAAATACCGTAGAAGAACTGCCGAAGATTGGTATCCCGAAATGAAAAAGGGGGGTAAATGAGGTTTGTAGGTTTAATTCCAGCTAGTCCACCGGTTGTAAAAAGGGGTAAATGAGGTTTGGAGGCTTGAATATGGACTTGTCCGCCGGTTGTAAAAGGGGAGGAATATGAAAGACGATGAACTAAAACTAGTTGTACAGAATACCTTAAATTCACCTGATGGCTATAAATTTGTTCAACATCTTATTGAAGAGTCTGGATGTTTTGACCGTTCTGTAAGTTTTGATATTAACAAGCAGTATTATCTGCAAGGTCGTAAAAGTTTTGGGGATTATATTCTGGATCTGATTAAAACTTGTGATTTTGATAACTATATAAAACTCCAAAAAGAAAGGATTAATTAAACTATGGAAGAAAATTTTGAGAACTCCGTTGATACAGATTTGCAAGAAAATGCAAATGACGACGGAGAAGGATTAGAAAAAACAGAGCCAAAAGAAGAAAAAAAAGCCGATACAGAGGTAAGTGAAAGCAAAGATGCCGGACAAACAACAGAAGATATTGTTCCCGAAAACTATGATTTTACATCTGTAAAGCTCCCTGAAGGTATGGAGCTGGATAATGATTTAACAGCTGAATTCTCCGGTATCGCAAAAGATATGGGGTTATCGCAAGAAAAAGCTGACAAGCTTATGGGGATGGGGATTAAGCTATCATCTAAATTGCAAGAAAGGTTTGAAGCTTCTATTAAAGAAGCTCACCAAAACCAGATAAAAGCTTATAAGACAATGCTTAATACTGACCCTGAAATTGGAGGTGCTAAGCTTAAGCAATCTCTTTTAGAAGCTAATGCCGCATACGATGCGTTTGTATCAGAAGAGGCTGCAAAACTTCTATCTGACTCCGGATTAAATAACCACCCCGCAATAGTTAAAGTTTTTAGAAAAATCGGAAAGCAGATTAAAGACGACACGATTAAAGGCGGTAACAATGCAACGCATACTAGAACTGCCGAAGATTGGTATCCCGAAATGAAAAAGGGGGGTAAATGAGGTTTGTAGGTTTAATTCCAGCTAGTCCACCGGTTGTAAAAAGGGGTAAATGAGGTTTGGAGGCTGGAATATGAACTCCTCCGCCGGTTTAACCCCAACCCTCCCCTAAAAAGGGAGGGAGATGTTGAAAAAGAAAAAAAGAAAGGAATATAAGATATGACTACAATTGCTACAAATTACATGACAATGGTTGACATTATGAAGCAGACCGTCGGAGAAAGTATTGAATCCGATATTGCTGAAATCATGTCCGAGTCCAGTGATATCCTTACAGATATGCACATGAAAGAATGTAATCAGGGTACATTCAATAAAAGTGTTGTAAGACACGGACTTCCAAAAACAACTTTTAGAAAATTATACGGCTATGTTCCTACTTCAAAATCTACCGTAGAACAGGTTGTTGATGTTACAGGTAATCTGGAATCTTATTCAACTCCTGATGTAGATTTGATTGACCATGCAAAAAATCCTGCACAGGCAAGAGTCAATGAAGGTAAAGCGTTTATTGAAGGTATGTCACAGGATGCGCAGGATACAATTATTTATGGCTCAAGAGCTGATAACGATGCCGCTTTTGACGGACTAGCTGTGAGATACTCTGAAATATCTAATAATAAAAAAGATATTGGCTATAACGTCATTGATGCAGGTGGAACGGGCTCTGATAATACTTCTATCTGGTTTATTACATGGGGTGAAAATGATACATTCGGTTTGTATCCAGAAGGCTCTAAAGTCGGTATTCAGCATTCTAATGACGGTATTCAGACTGAAACAAATTCCAAAGGCGAGAAAAGAAAAGTCTATCAAGACCACTACAAGTTTGAGCTCGGGATTGGAGTCAAAGACTGGAGAAGTACTTGCAGAATTGCAAATGTTCCTGTATCAAAAGTTTTATCCGGCGAATTTGATATTCTTACATATCTGAGAAAAGGTTATTTTAAAATCAAAAAACATATTAAAAAATCCGGTCAAAAGACTTTCTTGTATTGCAATTCGACAATTGCAGAAGCTATTGATGCTGCAGCTGCGGATAAAAAGAACGTAAATCTTAATATTAAAGAATACTGCGGTTTAGATATTGCCCACTACAAAAATATTCCGATAAGAGAAATTGACCAGATTTTGGAAACCGAAGAAAGAGTTGTTGCTAAGGGGTAAATGAGGTTTGGAGGCTGAACCCCGCCCCGTCCCTCCATTAAAAAGGGAGGGAGAAATAGATATCGATGAAAAAGAAAGGTGTATAAAATGTTAGATGAACAATTAAAATTCTCGGAAAACCAAGCTGTAACAGCTACTGCTGCATCCGAAAATACTATTGATTTAGGGAAAAATAGAGAAGTTGCATACGGGGACCCTATTCCGCTTCTTGCTATCGTAAAGGAAGATTTTAATAATCTTACCAGTCTTAAAGTCGCTGTTGAAACAGACTCAACAGATGCTTTTACTAGTGCCGTTGAGCTTGCTTCCAGCACAGTGCTGCTCGCTAATCTGAAAAAGGGTAAAATGATACCGCTCTCTTTTATGCCTGCAGGGAATAAAGGATTTGTAAGACTCAAATATACAGTAACAGGAACTGCTCCTACTACAGGAAAACTCTCCGCATATCTTACTAATGCAGTTGAGCAATCTTTCCATACTAAAGGGGGGTAAATGTGGTTTGGAGGCTGGAATATGAACTCCTCCGCCGGATGTAAAAGGGGTAAATGTGGTTCGGAGTTCTAATTCCGGCTAGTCCACCGGATGTAAAAATTTTCATAAAGAAAGTTCTCTCTTCTTATTAACGGACAAGGGAGATAGTAAGGTGAGTTGAATATATCTCTCGGCTTAACCAACACAACTATCTCCCATTTTTTTGAAAAAACTACTCTAAAATAAGGAATTAAAATATGAAAGTAAAAGCAACACAAGAAGCATGGTATAAGAAATCTAAAATTCAAGAAGGACAAATTGTCGAGTACGAAGGCGTTGGAATCCCTTGCTGGGCAACTCTTGCCAGCGGTGAAGATACTGTCGGAGAATACGACGAAGAAGGCGAAGATGATAAGGAAGGTGACTCAAAGCCGGATGAAACAGAAGATGACGCTCAAGAAGTACAAAATCTTGAAAAGTTGAGAGATTTAGCTGTTGAAAATGATATCTGGGCAGATGTGCCGAAAGATGCAACTGTTAAAGAAGAAACAAATCTGTTTAAGAAATTGTTTCAGCAGCACAATATTACACTCCATATATAGGTGATTTGAATGTCTTATACACAAGAGTCTATATATAATCTGGCGCTTAATCATCTGGGGGTCTCTGCTATCGTACAAAATACGACAACTATTACTCCAAGAATTACTGTTTTAAATAACCAGTACCAGTTCGCAAAAGAAGTCACAATGAAAGCTTTTGACTGGAACTTTCTCAATAGAATAAGAGAGTTAACACCCTCTGTTGAAAAATCTCCAGACCCGAGATTTTTATATGCATATGATTATCCGAATGATTGCATTGCTGCCAGATATGTAGTTGATGAGTACGAAGGTAAGTATAAAAAGTTTGATGTCACGACTGACTCAAAAGGAAATAAAATAATCGTTTGTAACATTAAACCTGCTTATCTTTCATATACCAGAAATCTGACTGCACAGGTTCCGGAAAGTTTTTTTACTGCTGAATTTGTTATGGCATTATCTTTCTATCTGGCTTATTTGTGCGCCGAAGCTATAACCGGTAATGACAAAAGAAAACAGTACTGTTATCAATCTTATATGGCAGAACTTGCAAGGGCCAAAGCCATGAATGCTGTTGAGTTTACTTGTAATGATGAAGATGAAAAGACTTATGTGGATAGCCGGTATTAGGGAAGTGTAGGAAGTCTTATGCGTGTAACACAAAATAGTTTTACGGGCGGTGAGTTGTCAACTCCATTAAATGCCCGTAATGACCTTGCAAAATATCAGGCAGGTTTGAAAATCTTAAAAAATGGCTTTGTGCATCAGGAAGGTGCGGTTTCTAATCGGGCAGGACTTGAGTTTGTCGGCGAAACAAAAGAGTCGCAAAAACAATCAAGGCTTATTCCGTTTTCTTTTAATACTGAACAAACATATGTTATTGAAGCCGGAGATAAATATTTTAGATTTATCAAAGATGGCGGGTACATTGTTTATCCGGATGATTACGAAGATGAAATCCTGAGAGGAAAGATTGTCGAAGTCGAAACTCCATATACGACAGATGAACTCCCTCTTCTTAAATATGCACAGAATGCAGATGTTTTAACCATTTGCCACCCTAATCATCCGCAAATAGAACTATCAAGAAATTCACACTATGACTGGAGTGTAGAAACTATAGATTTTACCCCAAAAATAAAGGCGCCTGCAAATATTAAAGCTGTTTGGACTGGAAAGAGTGAAAATACAAGAAAATATCAGTACCTCGTAACAGCTGTAAATGATAATGATGAGGAGTCAGTACGCTCTTCTGTGGTAGAAGTTACCGGAAGATATGAAGGATACTGGGCCGTAGGTGAATACATGACAATCTCATGGGATGCCGCAGATGGTGCAGTAGAATATAATATTTACCGCTCGGTAAACGGAATATTCGCTTATATAGGAACTTCTACAACTACATCTTTTACCGATGAAAAAATAGAACCGGATTTGTCTGCTACTGCCCCAATTGAAAAAAATCCCTTCGAAAATAATTATCCCTCTGTAGTTAATTACTTTCAACAAAGAAAAATTTATGCTAATACTAAGCAGAACCCGCAGACAATTTATACTTCTCAAACAGGAACATCTGACAACTTTAATGTTTCAAGACCTTTAGTTGCATCTGATGCGATTACTTTAACTATTTCCGAAAGAGAAGTAAACGAAATAAGGCATATTGTCGCTATGAACGACTTAGTGGTTCTTACTTCATCCGCAGAATGGAAAGTTAACGGCACGGACGGGGCTTTCTCTGCAAGTCCTGCCCCGGTTGCTAAACCCCAAAGTTATTACGGATGTTCTCATGTTATGCCGGTTGTCTCAGGTAATATGATATTATTTGTTCAGGCAGGCGGTTCTGTACTTAGAGATTTAGGTTATACATATGTTTCTGACAGCTATGACGGGGATGAGCTTACCATATTTGCAAACCATCTATTCAAAGGACGGCAGATTATTGATATGGCTTATGCAAAAGAGCCGTTCAGAATTGTTTGGTGTGTTTTATCTGATGGAAAACTTGCCGGATTGACTTATAACAGAAAGCAGGAAATCTCCGGCTGGCACAGACACGAAACGGATGGTAATTTTGAGTCTGTTGTCTGTATTCGAGAAGGATTTGAAGATGTTGCTTATTTCATTGTGAGACGTATTATTAACGGTGAAGTCAAAAGATACGTTGAACGCATGGCAACAAGAATTATAAATAACGCAACTGACTCAATATTTCTTGACTCGGCTCTTAAGTATGAAGGTGCACCGGTAGATGTGCTGCACGGGCTTGAACATCTTGAAGGAAAAGAAGTTTATGTAAATGCAGATGGCGGTGTAGAATGGCATACTGTAAAAGATGGAAGCATAACCCTGCATAATGAAGCTTCTATTATATCTGTGGGACTGCCTTATGAGTTTGAGTTTAAAACATTAAGCATTGAAGGTGAAAATACTCACGGGCTTAAAAAACTTGTCAATAGAGCAAGTGTTAAAATCAATGAGTCAAGAGAGGACTTTTTTATTGTCGGCTCTAATTTGATTGAAGTACAGAATGAACGTTCAATAGAAAGTATCAATGACCCATCATTATTAGTATCAAAAGATGCTGATGTAACGATTTATTCTGATTGGCAGGAAGAAGCTGCAATTCATATTAAACAAAAGTATCCGCTTCCTATTTCCATACTTAGCGTATCTGCTGTCGTTGATGTGGAAAATGCTGCGTAAATAATAGAAGAAACCGATAGATTATAAAATGTATAGAGTCAAGAAAAAAAATATTAAAGATATAAAATATATCCTGAACCATTTACGCAAGGAGGACAGAATTGAATGTAAAGCCGTTCTCGGGAAAAATTGGAAAAAAGAAAATTTGAATAATATCAAGAAAGTTTTAGGTTCAACTCTCATTGCCAAAACAAAAAATGGTAACACTCCTGTACTTATGTGCGGAGCGTGCGCGTTAAACAACAGACCGGATATTGCTATTGTATGGATGCTTTCTACTCCAGAAATAGAAAAACATCAAATTTCTTTTTTGCGGGAAATGAAAAAGGAAATTCAATTGTATGATGAAAAATATGCAATTACATTTAACAATATTTACAAAACAAATTATCTTGCGAAGAAATGGTTAAAATGGGCCGGTTTTCGGTTTCCAGAAGAGGAAAAGGTATTGACTCCTATGGATAAAATTTTCTTATCTGTAGAAGTTCCTGAAGGATCTGAAATCTTTTACAGAGAAAGACCGGTGAAAGGATTAGGTGAATAATATGTGCTTAATTACAATGAGTGCATTAGGTACTGCTTTAGGTATGACTTCTGCGGCTATTTCAACTGCCACTGCTGCCTCTGCAGCAGGAGTTCCTGCACTCGGGGTTGCTACAGGTGTTGCTAATGCAGCTCTTGCAATCGGTACAATTGGTAGTGCAATAACAGGGATGGTTACATCTTCTGTGCAAGGAAAAAATCAGCAGGCCATGTATAATTATCAGGCAAAGGTTAATGAAAATAATGCCAAAATCGCGAATATGAATGCTGCGCAGGAAAGACAATCCGGACTCGAAGAAGCACGGCTGAAAAGAATTAAAACTCTGCAAAACATAGGCTCTCAACAGGTTGCAATGGCAGCAAACGGTATTGATATAACTTCCGGAACTGCTCTTGATACTATTGAAGATACTGCACAGTTTGGTGAGTTGGATGCACTCATGACGCAGTATAATTCTGAACGTACAGCAATAAATTATGAGCAGCAGGCAGGTAATTTTTATAATCAAGCTAACCTTGATAAAATTGCTGCGCAAAATGCTTCAACTGCCGGAAAGATGAATACTTTTGCTTATGGAATGAAAGGGTTGTCTGATTTTGGCGGGCTAGGTAATTTAGGAAAAGTATCAAGTAAGTGGAAATCCGGAACAGTAACAGGATTTACGCCGTCATTGACTTCGAAATAGGTTTGAACCCCGCCCCGACCCTCCCCTAAAAAGGGAGGGAGAGGTATAATCCGCCGGTTGAACCCCACCCCAGCCCTCCCCTAAAAAGGGAGGGAGAAGTATACTCCACCGGTTGTAAAAGGGGGGTAAAGGAGAATATAAATGCCTCAAGTTCCAATATATAATGAGCCGACAGTCGCAGATAAGCATATAGCACACGGATACCAAGATGTGAGTATCAACGGTGATATGATTGGTGAAAATATCGTACGTGCTAATTATCTTCTGGCAAGGGTCGGAACTAATGTTAAAGAAAATATATCAAAACAGCTTGACGAATATAACAAAACAAAAGTAGTAGAGTTCACTAATAATATTGATACTTATTGCGAACAAGTCCTGAATGATAAAGAAAACGGATATTTCTATAAAACAGGTAAAAATGCTGCCGGAGGAAGTGCCGGAGTCTTACAGGGTTATGATGAGTATACAAAGAAGCTGGTTGATGAGTCAGGCTTGAGCGGTAGATACAAGAGTGCCGCATTAGCTGCAGTAACATCAAAAAGAAATAAAATATATTCCTCTGTGACAAAGCACGACTATGACCAGACTCGTCTATGGCAGAATACTGTATATGCAGATAAAGAAAATAATATTTTAAATCAGGCAATATTAGATAGAAATGATGATAATCTGCTTAATGAAAATTTAAGGCAGGGATATATTGCTATTGCTCTGCAAGGGGAGATGCAGAACTGGGATAGCGACACAACAAAACTTAAGAAAGCTGATTTTACTTCAAAGTTTCATGAAAGTGTAATCAATGCTTTAATAGCTGATGATAGTCTAAGGGCTAAGCAGTATCTTGATGCTCACAGCAAAGAAATTTCTCCAGCCAGATATAATGCTCTGCTCAACAGCGTTAATCAGCAAGAATTGAAATATAAATCAAGAGCTATTGCAGACGGACTTCTTGCAAGATTTGAAAGTGAGGAGGAAGCATTTAATGAACTTGAAAAGCTTAAACCCAATCTCTCTATTGAAGAATATGACCAGACTGTTCAGCGGACTTCTCAAGCTTATTCAAGAAAGCGCAGATTATATGACCAGACTCAGGAAGATATCTTTAATCAAGGTTTAGAAAATATTAATAATGCAATTCAAAATAACAGCTCAATTACAGAAGATTTAATGCCGCAGGGGCTCAATGCCAAAAATCAAATGGCATTCCGTAAATACATAAAAGATATAAGCACATTAGGAGATGCTGAAACAAAAAATGATGTATATATTCAATTATATGATATGTCAGTAAACAATGCGCAGGAGTTTCAAAATACTAATTTAGCACAGCTTAGACCATACCTGTCAGACGCTGATTATAAATATTTTCAGAAAAGAAAAATTGAGCTGCAAAACCTTACTCCTACACAAATTGCGGATGATAATAAAATTATTAAAGATGCAATCGAGACATTTGGTCTGACCGGTACAATGGGAGGTGTATTCGGAGCAAGAGCCCCGATTGACAAGGCTTTTATTAATGAAGCAAAAAGCTATATCAGAGAATACGAGTTGAAGCACGGTAAGAATGTGACACCGCAGGAAATGACACGCTTAATAAATGATTTTGCAAAAACAATGAAATATGAAAATCCTGAACAAAAAACAAAAATGTATCAGCTCTATGCGGAGGGTATGAATACGCAGGCAGGATTTACCAGAGCTGTTTTAAACGATTGGGATAATGCTGCCAAGCAAAAGGGGGCTGCTCTTACTGATGATGAAAAATATGCCATTGTTCAAAAACGCGTGTCAAAAACAGTTCAAGAACAAAATAAGAACTTATCCGGTATTTTTTCTGCAACAACTCCGCAGGTTGGTGACTACTGGCAGGGCCATAGAATTACAAGCCCTTTCGGCAGAAGAACCGCACCGAAAACCGGAGCTACAATAGACCATAAAGGGGTTGATTTAGCATATAACAATAATGAAAGATTTAGCGCCTTCGCAAGTGGCGTAGTTGTAAATGTGAGTAACGATAAAGAACTGGGAAATTTTGTTGATATAAAATCCACTGATGGCACTATCCACAGATACGGACACGCTAATAAAATTCTGGTCAAAACAGGGGATGAGGTACAATCCGGAGCTGTTATCGGGCTTGCAGGCAGCACCGGTGTTTCTACGGGCCCGCATGTACACTATGCAAAAATTAAAAATGGAAGATTTATAAACCCGATTGGCGAGACTGCAGGAGAAATCCCTGTTAACGGATGGGCTTTCTAAACAAAGGTAGATAATGACAATAACTATTTCTAAAGAAGATACGCAATTATTTTTACAAAACGGTTTTTCTGAAAGTGATGTCGGCAATACTGTTTTGCATTACAGGAATGAAGGTTTTACAGATGATGAAATCCAATCAAAAATTAATGAAAGATTGATTGGATGGAAAAATAATAACTATGTTTCAACGAATTCTCCAATAGTGCAAAAGTCTAATATGAAACCTGCAGAAATATACACCGCCCCGAAAAGAAATCTTATTACAAGTCTGCAAGAAGGGTTTAGTTGGGTGACAAAAGTTCCTATGGCTGCGATTTATGAGGGGAACAAAAATATAGATATTGCTTCTGCAGAATGGCAGGATATGAACACCAGACTGCTGGGAAAGCAAGGAACAAATGAAGCAAGGATTGAGTATTTAAACTCAAAAGGCTCACAGCATACGTATAATTCAGAAAATAATTACGGTATTATAGAAAATAATTTTCTGGTTAATGACGCAAATACTAAAATTGCAAACCTTCCCAACTTTTTAAAGCATGGTTATGTCGAAACGATTAAATCCATGCCGATTATGTGGGAAACAATTAAATCCGGCGGTGTCGGCTCTGCAGCAGGTGCATTAGGCGGTGCTGTAATAGGCAGTGCTATAACAAAAACACCGGCAGGTGCAGCATCCGGAGCAAAGGCAGGTGCATTGTGGCTCGGAAGAACTGGCTCTGCATTAAAGGTTGCAGAAATTGAAGGCGGATTAGCAAGAAATGAGTTAAGAGAAATTAACAAAGAAATTGAAGCCGAAGGCGGAGAAGTTTTATCAGATAGAGAGCTTGACCTTATGGCTTATGCTGTAGGTGCTGTAAACGGCGGCTTAGAAGTATTCTCTCTAGAAGCGATGCTTAAAACTGTTCCAGGAGGTAAAGCTGTAATAGATAAGCTGAAAAATAAGGAATTAAAGAATTTAGTTAAAGATACAGCTTTCCGCCAAATGTTAAAAGACTATGCTAAATCTATCGGAACTGAGGGGGTAACAGAAGCAGCACAAGAATTAAGTAATGTTATTGCAGGTGAAAGCGCAAGAAAATTAGGCGGAATTGAAAATACACCGCTCGAGCAGAGTGTTTCAAGAGTTCTTGAAGCAGGTGCTTATGGTGCAATTAGCGCAGTGTATTTAGGAGGTGTCGGAACAACTGCAAAAGTTACTGCAATTAAAGTTCACGAAGGTATGACAAAAAAACAGGCACAGGCAGAAGCTGAAAGTATGACACTTGAAGGCAGAATAGAGTTCATTAAGGAGAATTACGATACACTTATTGATGCCGCAGTCGAGAATAATGATAAAGTCCGGCAGCAGGAATATGAAGATGATTTTTACAAAAAGCAGATTGATGCAGGTGTTAATCAGGAAACAGCATATTCTGCAGCTAAATTAATGGGTGTGTTTGCTAAAAAATTCGGCGGAAATATTGAAACATTCAAAAACTGGTATAATAAGCTGGAGTTTGTAAATAATATTCCTGTTGAAGCAAGTACTCAAGCTTATAATCAGGCTGCTATGAAGCGGAGCGAATTTAGTAAATTTTCTGATTTTTATAATGATGTCGTTTATAACAGGCAGACTAGGGGAAACGCAGGACTCCAAACTTCATTTACCCCCTTGAAAAATAAACAAACAAAAGAAAAAAAACAATTCAATTATTTAACAGGTGATGGGCTTAATATAAGAATACCGCATGATACAGTAATACATGATTATAACAGGCACAAACTTACTGCTGATGAATGGCAGGATTTGCTTGACAATATCGATGATGTTTCTGATGCAGCACTAAGCAAGCAAAAATCAAGTTATGACGGAAAATCGGTATTGCTAAAAGTAAATACACAGAATAATACATACGGTGTTGTGCTTGAAACTTTTACAAAAAATAATCCGCTTATCTCTACGGCTTTTATTGACACAGAAGAAAATATTGATAACTGGATAAAAAATGAGGCTATCCCGAGCGGTACTAAAACCACTTTCTCGGGCATTCGCCTCAATAGTATTATAAGCGATATTCAACCGAAATTCAAGTCTAAGACTATCAATAGAAATACTTATTATCAATCCGCATATCACGGAACACCTCACAGGTTTAATGAATTTTCAATAGAACATATTGGAACAGGTGAAGGTGCACAGGCTCATGGATGGGGTCTGTATTTTGCAGGGGATAAAGAAATTTCAGAAAGGTACAGAAAACATTTAACAAATGATGATTTTGATAATCCCATAATACCTGTTGAAACCTTTTATAATGGAGAAGAAATCACAAATGCAGAATTAGCTCTTGCATTGGAAGTTTTCGCAAAAGAGGGAAAAGAAAAGGCTATACAATATATAGACAAAGATATAAAAGTTCTTCGTTCTAATTTATCAGATTTGATGGCTATGGGAGAAGATAAAGAAGCAGAATATTATAAGGAGAATATTAAAGATTTAGAAAAAAATAAAACTTTCATCAAAAATGCTGATATTAATAAATTATCAGTTGCAGAAAGAAAAAGAGCAGGACAACTTTATAAAGTTGATATTCCAGAAGTTGATGAAATGCTTGATGAGGATTTTACTTTTAATGAGCAACCGCAAGAAGTTCAAGAAGCATTAAGACAAATTTTACTTGATGAAAAATTTAGTGAATATTTTGAAGATTTTGAAAGTCCAGAAGAATTTGTTGAAACAGAAATAACTGACTGGGAACTTGGATTTACAGGGGGTAATATCTATGACCGCATTTCAAAGCTCTTAGGCAGTGATAAAGAAGCAAGTTTATTACTCAATGAATACGGTATAAAAGGCATTACTTACAATGGATATGAAGACGGTCGTTGTTATGTTGTGTTTGATGATAAAGCGGTGAAAGTTCTTGAGACCTATTATCAGGAAAAGGGAACGCAAGAGTCCATACCTAAACCACAAAGCTATGATGAGATGGTTGAAAACCATAACAATAAAAAGGAGGCTGCGGAAACTAAATACTACGGATATTTTGCCAAATCCGAAGAAAAAAATATTATCGGGATTATGAAAGGCTCAAACCCTTCAACAATTATTCACGAAATGGGCCACTTATTTCTTGACGGTCTAAACGAAATGGCAAAGGTTGATGCTGCTGCCAGAGAACAGCTTGATGCTGTTAATAAATGGCTTAATTCTTCCGGAAACGGATATACAGTAAAACAACAGGAAAAGTTCGCACGTTCTTTTGAAGCCTATCTATACAAAGGCAAAGCCCCGAATAATAAATTAAGACAGGTGTTTGAAAACTTTAGAGAATGGATGAAATCTATCTATGAACACATAGCATTTATCCCTGAAGCTGATTTGTCAAAAGAAGCAGAAGAAGTTTTTGACAGAATTTTTGCTGATGACTCTTATCATGAAGAACGAAAAGAAATGACTAAAATTCTGCGTAAAATAAAGAGTATAGGACTCAACGCACATAAAGGCACTGTAAAACAAAATAATAGTTTGGATGATACGCAGCTTAGGCATAAAGAGGTCGCTTATGATATTCTTTCTGCTGCTACCGGAAAGAGTAAAAAATGGCTTAAGTCAGTGCTTGAGAGTAGTTCGAAGAATAAGGCTACTAAAAAGAAGCAGGAAACTATACAAGAAGCTCTTGAAAATGTTGATGACAGAATTTCAGGCGGTAATGGTTTTCTGCCGGAGTGGCTTGAGTTTTTTGCAGACGCTGACCTCTATAAAAGTGATTACGAGCTTGCTCAAGCTGCCTATGATACAATCGTAAACCAATCCTATAAAACATATATGGACGCCTATGAGTTCATAGACGAAACAGCAGCTCAATATGATTATATTATTAAACAATTTAAAAACGCTGACGAAAATAAAAGAACTGCGCTGCTCGGCGCGTTTTATGAATGGGTTGACGGGCTTAATATTCAGAAAGATACATATATAGAAAAATTCTGCTATGATACTGCTGAAATTGAACGATATGAAAATATGGATAAGTTCAAACAGGCTAAAGAAAGGATTTTAAAAGCAGCTGCAGAAATTCAAGAAAGCTCTATTTCTGAAAATCAGGAATATACCGAAACTGTAAAAGCTATTATTAAAGAGCTTCGTTTTTTAAATCCGTTTGATAAAGCAAGATTGACTGCAAATATTCTGGATGTTCCTAATAGAAGTTTTTTAGAAGCACGAATAGATGACATCCTAGATATTGCAAAGACTATGGAGGATATGCACCTTAAAAGGGATTTGATTTCCAAAATAACAAGAGAGCTTCAAGGTACAAAGAATGTTAAAAAAGCAGGTCGAACAGTAGGAAAATACGATTATCATAATAATAAAATGTTTGAGCAGATGCGCGAACTGGATAAGTTATCTGCTGAAAAAGCCCATGAAATGCTGCTCGATATGGGTAAGCTTGCGGATGCAGAAGAAAACGGATTTTCTTTTGCTGAAAAAATGATTAATAAGTTTATTAAATACAAAGCTGACGGCATACAGTATTCTGATACAGAAACAATAAAATCACTCTATGACGATATCATAAGAATTAAACTTGCAGCTAAAAATGCCAAAAGCGAATTAGAGCTTATGGAACAGCTTGATGATACAAAAGCTGTTAAAGAGCTTGTAGATATATTAAAAACAAAGAAAAAAGCAAACATATTAATCAAGTTCTATAATGAAGCTCTCTGTAATCTTGAGAGTTCTTTAAACACAATGTTTAACGGAAAAATTAAAGAAAAATACTCTATGCTCTACCACGGAGCTATGACGACTGTCTGGATTGAGAACGAAAAGAAAAAGTTTAAAGAAGGTGTTGCAAAGATTTATGGCAGGCAAGACTGGAATTGGGACAACGATTTGTTAAGGTATCTTACTCCAAAAGAAACAGAAGAGTATACAATATCACGCAAAACCTGGGATAGTGAAGGAAATATTACTAAAGAGATATTAACCCCTGTTGAACTTAACCGGATGCATTGTATTCTTGCGTATATCTGGAATAAAAACGAAACTCTGCATAAAAGGCTTGTGAACATGTTTGGTGAAACACAGCTTGAAAATATACTCGGCCGTCTGTCAAAACAGGATGAACAGCTCGGGGATTTTATGCAGCAAATGGCAGGCTCATATTATGAGCAGATTAACAAAGTATTTATAAGAAAATACGGTTTAGATTTGCCAAAGGTCTCATGTTATTTCCCTTCTACTCCGGAAAGAACTTCTGAAATTGATATGCTTACTGATTACAGCCAGAAGTCTTTAAATAGAGGGTTTATAAAAAATAGAACAACATCAGAACGCCAGATTATGGATCTTCATAATCCTATTGAAATACTCTTTTCGCACATTGACGGCGCAGGGAAGTTTATTAATTATTCAGAAGTTATTGATAAAACTAACAGAATTTTCAGAAACAAAGAAGTTGAAAGTCTGATAAAGCATAAATACGGAAAAGACGGTTTAAGAGTATTGCAGCAATCACTTGCTAATGTTACTTACAAGTCCGAAGCAAGACAATACAATTGGTTTACAAAATTGTTCAATAACGTTGCCTCAAACTGGATACTTTCGAACATTGCTATTCGCCCTATTGTTGCTGCAAAACAGCTTTTATCCTGTACAAACTACGCAGTTGATATGCCGGTTCATGAATGGGCTGCAGGGTTTGTAGATGCTGTTCTTCATCCTATACAGACAAAAGACTACATGATGAAAATTCCGTACATCAAAACAAGATTTGAGTCAGGCGGTCAAAATGAAGCTTTGAAAGAATATCTCAACAGCTCGTTATTTGCGCAAACCCAGACTTTTAAAGATTGGACTTCTATAAACGTAAGATTTGGAGATATAGGCGCTATTATTTACGGCGGTAAGCCGTATATAGATTACTTAATCAGAAACGGGAAAAGTGAAGAAGAAGCGATTAAGAAATTTATCGAGTCTACTATGCGCTCTCAGCAGAGTTCTGATATATCTTCTCTTTCATCTCTGCAGGTAGAGTGGGCCAAAAATCCGGTAGGGAGATTATTTGTAGCTTATAGGAATGCTCCTATTCAATATATCAGAATGTCTGCAGATGCAATAATTTCCTGCGCAAACGGCGATATGACTAAAGAACAATGTGCAAAAACTTTATTCAATTTTGTAGTATTGCAGCCGTTTCTTTATACTATTGCTACCTCTGGAAGTGTTTTAGCTTTAATGGCAGGCACAGGCGAATGGGATGATATTGTGTCTGATTTTTGGGTATCTGTTCTTACCGGAAATGCTCAAGGGTTTTCTCTGTTGGGGGATATCTATACATATGCGGTTAATACCTACATACTGAAAGAAAAACGTCTGCCTGACAGTATGCCGTTATTGAGTGATTTACAGATGGAAATGCTTAAGCTTTCAAAAGACGATATCACACTTCTTGATGTTGCAAATTCATTTGCTGAAATTACAAGCGATATAACAGGCTTCTCTATAAATTCAGCTGCTAATATGGCCGGCGGGGTTGGTGATATGTTTACCGGAAGACCGGCGAGGGGTGCTTTAAGAACTTTCGGCATGACAAAAAGCAGAGCCGGTAAAATAAGCGGCGAGGGAGTAAATTAAATAAAGAAAAGGAGTATAATATATGATACCTGATATTATTCCTGTGAATACTTGGGCAGGAAATTCTTCTACAACAACTTTTGAATTTGATTTTTTAATTAATAAAGAAGATGAATTGCAAGTTCTGCATACGTCGGTAGATGGAATACAAACAGAGCTTGTGTTAAATAGAGATTATACAATCAATGAAATTAAGAATGAAAACGGAAGCTATATTACCTTCCCTATTCTGGGTAGTGCCTACAGTGTTCTCTCTGAAAATGAAAGAATTTCTCTTATTCTCAATATCCCGATAGCGCAAACATCTCCTTACGGCACTTCATCAAAATTAAACCTTACTACTCTGGAATATTCTCTGGATTATATTGTAAGGCTGATTCAGATGTTAAGCAGAAAAGCTGACAGAGCTGTAAAGGTTCAAGAAGGCTCTGATATAACTCCGGAAGAAATTATTAATTCCCTGAAGCAATCTGAATTAACAGCAAGGGATTATGCACAAACTACTATTAACAAAGCTGCAGAAAGCGCGCTTTCCGCTGCCGAAGCAAAAGCACAGGCTGATATTGCTGCTGCTAAAACACAGGAAGTAGCTGACCTGTATGACGGAGCTATTGTTGATATAACACAAAGGCACACACAGGCTGTTGATGAAATACAGGCTCTGCATCAGAACTCTATGACAGATATTGCAGAACTTAAAACAAGTTCTGTTGATGAAATTACGCAGACCAAAAATAATGCTATTAATGCAGTAAATACAACAAAATCAGAAGCACAGGATGAAGCTCTTGCAGCTATAAATGAAGCTAAAGAAAATTCTCTGGATGAAATTGATACAGCAAAAGAGACTGCAAAAACAGAGCTTCAAATGAAAGAACAGGAGCACGAAGCGGCTATGCAGGCATTTGTTGACAATGTTTGTGCTGCTGCAAAAACTGATGCTGAAAATGAGATTACAGCAGTTAAAACTTCTGCTATTAATGAAATAACAACTGCAAAAAATAATTCATTAAATACCATTAATTCACAGGCTGACATAATTTTTAACAACTGTCTGAATAAAGATTTAAGCAATCTATCAAGTATTGGCGAGGCAGCAATTCAGGAAATTGTTGATTATGACAACCTTGTTACAAGGATTGATTTAAATGAAGCCACTTCGCTGAAAGGAGACGGGCTTGTATACGAAGATGGGTTATTGTACCTGACATCAAACGGCGAAAAGGTATCAGAAGGTATAGAAGTTGCTTCCGGTTCAGGCGGCGGTGGCGGTGGTTACGCTGTATCTTTTACCCTTGCCACAATAACAGACAGCTATATATACAAAGCATTCGGGGAAACTGTTGCGCTTACTTATACTTACACAAGTGAACAAAATGAGTCTGCAACCGCACAGTACTATATTAACAGTGAATTAAAAGCAACTGCAAGAATTACACAAAATGGAAATATTACATACGATTGTACAAAATATTTAAAAGAAGGGTACAACAGAATACAGGTAAAAGTCACGGATGCTTACGGCGGTGCAAGGTCTCTATTCTACACAATTAATACAATATCTTTAAAACTGACTTCAAATTTTGATAGTTCAATACCTTATTCCTCTCCGGTGGATTTTCGTTATACTCCGACAGGTGATGCAGAAAAAACAATTCATTTTCTTGTTGATGGTGTAGAAACAACCGAAACAGTAACAACATCAGGACGGCAGCAGAGTAAAACTTTTATGTTTGAACACGGGGTGCATACTCTTAAAGTATGGGCTACTGCTGTAGTCGAAGAAACAGAAGTAACCAGTAATGTTTTATATTATGAAATTATGTATATTACAGGCGGTGGAACTGTTATTACATCCGAGTTCGCTCAAACAGATTTTACGCAGGGTGATACTGTTACAATTGAATTTAATGTGTATAACGCCCTTAGTCTGACATGTCCTGTTCAAATATATGTAAATGATACGCTGGTTTCTGATTTAGACGTCGATAGAAAGCGCCAGAGCTGGTCTAAAACAATAAATGAATACGGTGAAGTCATAATAAGAATTGTATCCGATGATGTCGAAAAATCGTTTACTTTGAACTTCCAAAAAGTAGAAACAAATGTAGAAGCTGTAACTGAACATTTGGAATTATTCCTGACTGCTAACGGAAAAAACAATAGTGATTTAACTAAAGAAGAATGGAAATATGGTGATGTATCTTGTATATTATCCGGTTTTAACTGGATAAACAACGGATGGATAAACAATGCTCTTAAGGTATCCGGCGGTGCAAGGGTAGAAATCCCGCTGCAGATATTCTCCGGTGATTTCAGAACTAACGGTAAAACAATTGAATTTGAGTTTGCAACTTCAAATGTCGCAGACTATGACTCAATTTTGATTGACTGTATGAATGAAAGAGGGTTTAGAGTAGGTACACAAAAAGCCTCACTTAAATCAGAACAGTCGGAAGTGTCTGTTAAGTTCAAAGAGGACGAGCACGTCAGATTATCATTTGTAATTGAGCCTCGTTCTTCTCACAGGCTTATTTACACATATTTGAACGGAATACTGTCAGGACTTGCTCAATATCCGGATGATGATGATTTTTCGCAAATTACTCCTCTGAATATTACAATTGGTAGTGATACCTGTGATATCGATATTTATAACATAAGAGTATATGACACATACTTGACTCAAACAGATATTTTGAATAATTACATAGCTGATACATCTGATACGGCTAAGAAGCTGGATTTATATACCAGAAATGATATATATGATACTTACGGGAAGGTCGTATATTCAAAGCTTCTTAACCAGCTTCCTATCATGGTTATAACAGGAGACCTGCCGTCTGCTAAAGGTGACAAAAAGATAGTTACTGTTAAGTATGAAGATATTACAAACTCCTCAAGAAATTTTGAGATGGAAAATGTGACGATTGATATTCAGGGTACTTCATCACAGTATTATCCGAAGAAAAACTACAAAATAAGCAAGCTGCCGCAAGGATATCAACTTAGAGAAAATTCTGTTCCGGAAAAAGCGTTTACGCTCAAAGCTGATTATATGGAGTCATCACACGCGCATAACACAGGGCTTGCACGTTTTGTTAATGACCTGTATGAAACAAAAGTACCGCCTCAGGATAATAACTCAAGTATCCGTACTGCAATTGACGGCTTCCCTATAGCTGTGTTTTACAAGGAAAATGCAGATAGTGAAATGAAGTATTTCGGGGTGTATAACTTTAACAATGATAAAGGAAATGGTGATACGTTCGGGTTTACAACAGGGTGTGAGAGCTGGGAAGTTACTAACAACACATCTGACAGGTGTTTATTTAAAAGTGATGATTTTGCAGACAAAGCTGCAGTTCTTACGGATTTTGAAGCTCGTTATCCTGATGGTTATGAAGATACAACCCAGCTTGAAAGACTTGTAAAATGGGTTTATTTATGCAGCACCTCAGAAAACGGAACAGAAAAATTCCAGAACGAAATTGATGATTACTTTAATAAAGACTTTTTGCTTACATATTATGTAGTTTCAGAGTTTTTCGGGATGGTTGACTCGCGAGCAAAAAATATGTTCCTGAATACTTATGACGGTAACATCTGGTATCCTGTTTTCTATGACCTTGATACTTGTATCGGGCTGAACAATGAGGGGGTAAATAATTTTAATTTTGATATTGAATACCATGATACTATCGGTACAGAGGGAGTATTCAACGGTGAAAAATCTGCTCTGTGGAATTTAGTAGAAGAAGCTTTTGCAGATGAAATTCAAGAACTTTATAACTCTTATAGAAACTCCGGTGCATTAAGCTATGACAGAGTTATGCAATACTTGTATGAAGCCCAGATAGCTAAAATCTGTGAAGCGCAGTATAACGAGGATGCTGACTTTAAATACTTATCACCGCTTCTAGAAGATAACATAGCAACATACTTGTATACAGCACAGGGCAGCAGAATAGACCATATTAAGTGGTGGATTTATAACAGATTTAAATATATGGATAGCAAATACACCGCAGCCGAATTTAGGTCTAATTATCTTACAATGCGTTTATATACACCTTCTTCATGGCAGGATGTTGAGCCTAATGCAGAGATAACTGTAACGCCGTATATAGACCAATACGTACGTATTAAATATGGTGCATATGATGTCGGGGTTCGAGCAGCGCACAATGTCCCTGTAAAGATTACACCGCCTGATATAACTTTTAACGATACAGAAACTATTCTCTATGGCGCAGATAAGATTACATCAATAGGAAGTCTTGCTCCGCTTTATGCCGGTACGATTGACGTGTCAATGGCCGTGAAGCTGTCTGAATTGATTATTGGCGCAGGAGGTAATTATAAAAATACTAACCTGAAATCTTTAACGCTTGGTAACAACGTACTGCTTAACAAGCTTGATATTAGGAACTGTTCTGCGCTTACCGGTGCATTGGATGTGTCAGGATGTACAAACTTAAGAGAACTTTATGCAGAGGGTACTGCACTGACTTCTGTTAAGTTGGCAGATGCTGGGGTTATAACTACGCTTCATCTCCCTGATACAATAACAAACCTGACCTTGAAAAACCAGATGAAGATTACGGACTTTAGCTGCGGGCAGGCTATGACTACGCTCGTTATTGAAAACTCTAGTGTAAATGCATTTGAAATACTGCAGAGCTGCAATCCTAATAAAGTAAGAATAACCGGTATTGATTGGACTCTGGAGGATTTTTCTCTGCTCGATGAGATATATGACTTGACCGGTGTTGATGAAAACGGATATAACACAGAGCACGGTGTTCTCGCCGGAACAGTCAGAATGAGTAATGTAAAAGAGTCTGTTGTAAATGAGTATAAGAAGAAGTTTGTAGGTATCAACTTTGTGGTTGATGTATTTGCTGATGAAGATTTGATTAGAACAGATGCCGGAGATGTGATTACTGACAGCAGCGGAAATGCTCTGTTGATGACTGGTGTATAAAGAAAGGATATTAATATGACTGATTTTAAAAAGATTTATGAGCTGGAGGTTGTTGACTCTGTGGAGGATACGGACCTGTTTATTGTTGAAACAGCTTACGGTACAAGGTCTGTAAAAATTGAAACATTCAAAGCCAGTGATGCTGTTATACCTTCTGCCGTTCAGGCTGCGCTTGATACTAAGGTTAACACATCTGAATACACGACATTTAAAACCAGTGTAGAAAGTGCACTTGATGGCGTAGAAGAATTATTAGCAGCGGTATAAGGATGGTGAAAAATGACAATTGCAAGTGAAATTACAAGGATTAAAACAAACATAGCAGGAGCTTATACAGCTCTGGAAGAAAAAGGAGCTGTGCTTCCTGAAGTGCAGAATAGTGCAAACTTGGCCGAGACGATTAGTAGTATTACGATTGGAAGTATCTCAAGTGGTCAAAATGTCTATAGGGATGGCTGGCTTGTTCCGCAGCTATATCTTGATATTGACACATTGGTAGAAAACTTTAACACTAATGCAAATTTGGTAAAAATAGGCAGCAGCACAACTGCTATGGGGAAAGATACTACATATATACAAGGGGTTGTATTTACGGATGATGTTAATGAAATTATTGTATATAGAGCTTCAGGCAACAATAAGTATTGTATTATTCCTGAAGATGCCATAATAGAAGAATATGATTCCGGTTATTATAAAATTTCTTTTAATACAGATAGATGGTTTGTTTGTGATAGTACATTAACTTGGCAAGGCTTTCCATATCCAATTACTAAAGTAAATAATGCAAGCTATGGAAATTCAGGTATCTTTGGTTGTTATTTAAAATATTGTAGCGTTAAGGTTATAGATAGTTCGATAAAACTTACTTTTCCTGTTTTCTACGGGAATTGTAATTTGGATGATTTTCATATAGTTGGAAATTACACACCTCTTCAATCAATAAGTTATGATATTATTGCTAAATACGTCTTTTTGAAGAATTCCTCTTGTCTTGCAGATGTATACAAAATTCCTAGCTTGACTGACACATCAGAAACTTATTCCGGACAATTACTGTCTTACATGGGGAATTCTTTAGCAAACTATCAGGCGAAAAGGCTTTTAGATTACGCAAAATTCCCTATCATATTGGATTTGAGTTCTTATACAAATACATCTACATTGATGTTTGGGAGAAATGAAGAATATGGCTCAGCAAGATTAAAACATCTCAAAATGATATTGCCTAGTACTTGTTCTGTTGCATTAAAGGCTGAAAACAGTACTTGGGGAGAACCTCTCTTAGATTTAGAGTCATATCAATTTATTGCGGAACACGCTCCTACAGTAAGCGATTTGACATTTACAATGGGTGCAAAACCTATACAATTCTGTAATGCTAATGATACTACAATTATTGAAACACTAGAGAACAAGGGCTGGACTATAGCTTAAGTAAAAAATATTTATGACCGTTTATCTAAGCTGTTTGGTTCTGATAAAGAAGCAAGTGAAATATTATTGATTATTTTATGAAAGGAGTAAATCATGAACAGAGAATTACTGGAAACAATTAAAGGGATTTTGGCATTAGCAGTACCTTATATTTTAGAGCTCATTAAGAGCAAGGTAGTACCAGCTATTAAACGAAAAGCCTATGAAAAACTTGATGATAAAGCTGATGATATTATTCAAGACCTAGCTCAAAATGCTTCAAAAATCGCAGACGAAGATGATGATATTAAAAAAGCTGCTTACATAGAAGGTACAAAATTGGGGCTGGATACTTTGAGAATTGTTGCGGAAAAATTAAACAAAGCTGCAGATGAAATAGAGAAGGTATTGTATGTTGAGTAATATCGGGGTGATAGTAGCGGTTGTTGTCTCTATTGTCGGATTACTTGTACAAATTATCTCTGTAGGAATTTATATTGGTAAACTCGAGGGGTTTAAAACCCTCGTGGATTACCGATTTGAAGAGCAAGATAAAAAACTCAACAAGCACAACAATATTGTTGAAAGGACTTATGCAAACGAGCGTGATATTTCTGTTCTCAAAGAGCAGATAAAGGTTGAAAATCATAGAATTGAAGATTTGGAAAAGGTACGTTATGAATAATAAATTATATTTTGATTTTATCAATGACCTATTTAACTCAGACACAGCAAGGGCAAATGGGATAAAAAATACTACGGATAATCCGCAGATTTTAACAAATCTGTTATATCTGGTTTGGTATTTACTTAATCCTCTTAGAGTTTTACTCGGCGTGCCTATTATAGTTGAGTGTGCTTATAGATGTCATGCGCTTAATGTAATTCTTAATGGAAGTTCTACCGGTCATCCACAGGGGTATTGTGCGGATATAAGAGTAAATGGCTGGAGTCAGGAAAAACTTTTCAAAAAGATTGTTGAGTTGGTGAAAGCTGGAAAGATAATAGATTTTGACCAGATAATCTGGGAACAGGACTCTAATTGTGTTCATCTTGGCTATAGGCATGGAAATAATAGAAAACAAGTTTTAATCAGGTATAAAGATAGGAATGGTAAATTAGTTTATAAAAATTATTAATGAGTACACACACAAAGACTAGCTGATTTTACTGCTTATTTTTATAAGCAGTTTTTTTATTGGAAATAACGGAAGTTATATTATTTTAACATATTAATAGTTGCTTTCAATTCGCAAATAATTTTCTTTTTGCAATTTTCATCTAGCATTTCAAAATTCAAATCAGCCATAATTGCAAGTTGTAACAACCTTGTACTTGTAATAATTTGGCTATACAATGTTGTCATTGGGTCTTTTTCTTTCCAGTATTCCGCCCATATTGGTATAAAGTCCTCAAAATCATTTTCATAGGATTTGCTGTAAGCTAGTTCTTTTATGTTAATAATTTTTTTCATATAGGTATTATAATATGTGAAATCTTAGAATTATGCAATTATTTTATAGATTTCAAGATCTATGCTGATAAAAGAATGTTAATCTTTGAGAAAACTTTTCTACATTCTTCTATAACAAATATACTTATTATTTCTTTTAAAGCCGGTTCAGAAATTATCCCACTATCCGCGCTTATCGCTCGTGGGCTTTATGGGATAAGCCTGTTTGTTTTCGGCTATTGTTGACCAGTTGAATAGACTGGTCTTTTTCTTATGCAACACGTTTTAGAATAATGTCTATAATTTCTTGACATTCCTCGTTTTTAGACATATTATAAAGTAGTCGAAGGGGTTCTAAGAGTAAACCATTACCAGCCCCATTTACACAAATTACCTCTACGGAGGTTTTTTTATTAGGAATAATGCGGGTTTCGAGGATTCTAACTTGAAAATTAATAAAATATTTTTATGATTTAAAATATCTATTTTAAATCATAAAAGCTGGTAATTGGAATTTTCCCTGAGCTTCCTTTATTTCTTTATCATTATACACATTTAATATATTTTTTGAATATAAATTTGTATTTTCTTTGCTCATTTTAAACTTAAATTGAGGTTCTTCCAAGCATTTGTGAAATACTTCAACCTTTTTTGCAATAGTGTATCTGGTGGGCGATAACTGCTCGGTATTAATTTCGTACGTTTTGGTTGGCAGCAATCCATGCTTGTTTAAAATACCTAAAAAATATGGATATAATATTTCGTTAAAATATGTATCTAGTTTTTTAAAAAATATACCTTCTCCTATCACAACTACCATGCTTGGCATTAAATCAATATTCGGTATTATATATCTGAAATAATTAAATAGATTTATTAATATACTAAGCTGTTCCATTATATCCTCACAGTTAATAGACAATGGCATTTGAGGAAAATTTGTATGTGTTATTTTTACAGAACCAATATTACCATGCAATATGCAATTTCTAATATCTTCCATTTCTTTTATTTTATTATATATCTTTGTTTTTTTTAAAGATATATTATCGACTTTTAAAATTGAGAATATTTTATTCAAGGTATTCATGTAATCTTGTCTAAATAATTTTTTTGCTTCTTTTTCATTCGGAATAACTTTAGAAACAGAATAATAATATAAAATATTATGGATAGTGCTTATAAATTGCTCCATTAAAGAAAAATAATTAGTAAAGAGCGTTAATAATTTGGCATTATATACCTTAGGGCATAATGTATTATTTTCTAGTGAATTCAGCTCCTGCAAAAACAAGCCTGTTGTTGTAGTAAAATAGTCATTATATAGAAATGGAGTTATAATACAACCTTTTTCATAAGTGATTTGACAGATTGTATAGCCAATATCATTTTTTCTAAAAAAATTTAAAGTTCTTTGTTGAGACATAAAACCTTATTTAAATAAATCTGCTAACACCTTGATTGTATCACGAACATAACCACACCTTAATATTCATCATAAGTTCGATTTCATGTAATGTTTGTTGAGCTACGGAGATGCAAATATTTTCTAACTCTCTGCCATTGCTTGCCCCATTTAAACAAAAAAAAGCACCAGATGGTGCTTTTTTGTTAGGTAGATTTATAATACCTCAGTTAGTCTGCTGTTGATTGAGCATTTTTAACCTGTTGCAAAAAATTGTATGTTACAACTATCTTATATTATTTATTGCAGAATTCAATTCACTTAATGTATTATATGCAGGCAAATCCTTATTTTCCATTACGACATTGTCTATATCTGCATATAATGATTTATTGGTGAAACCGGGGGTATATAGTCCTATGTAATCTTTAATGCTAAATTTATCCTTTTCATTTCTTAATACTGTTACTACATTTCTTTTTTCATCCAATATAATAAAACCTTTGTTAAACACTTTTTGTTTTGCTTCATTATCTATATGAGTTATAATATCTAGCATTCTATCAAAAATACAATTATGTACGATATCGCTATTAGCAAACTTTAATATAATATCTTTATTATATTGATTAATATCTCCTGCTAAATCATCTATCAGTGAAATGGCATATAAATGTGATTCATTGGTTTCGTTATCATTGGATTTTAATTTATCAATATTATTTTGAATGTAGGTTTTGTATATTTCAAAATTTTCCGTATTAAGATTATATAATTGTAAATCTTTTTTATCAGGTAAAAGCATATCTTCAATCATTTTTTTTGCTTCTTCATCTGTCTGTGGTTTTGCAGAAATTACCCCCAAACTTGTAAGAGCTAAACCTGCTCCAACTGCGGCAGTTTCTTTAAAATGATTTTGTACTGCTTTTGCAGATTGTTCTATTGTATTAGTAATTGCTTTTGGCGGATATTGTTTAAAATTAGTACTATAATAATTAGTATTTACATTTATTTTTACACTATTCATACATTATTCCTTTATTACAAAAATTTGTCATTTTATGTAAATACACTGAACATTCAAAATTGTCTGATTTTTGAAAATTATTTACAAAAGTATATAAATTAACTCGATAATCACAATAATATTAATGATACTTGTTATACAAGAGCCTCATATCTTCGTCTGTAAGATATTGCATTGTTGGTAAATCATAAGGGTACATTATACTGTTACTGCTATCTGAATGTCCTAAACCGATTGCGTGGCCAGCTTCATGAAGCATAACACCGTAAATATTATCTTTAGGTCTTGTTACAAGCGCACGTGTAAGCCTGCCGTTTTCATAAGTTCTTTTATATTGTTTGGTTCCAATCGTTACATATGCTTTATAATATTGTCCGCCTCTTGTCATCATCTCTGTACAACCTACTGCATGCACGTCATTACAATTAGCAACAAAGTCCACAAATTCAACCTCAATATTTGCATTTGCAGGGCTGTCGACAAATTTAAAACGTACTAGAGATCTTGACTGCTGCTGCCAGGACATAAAAGCTTGATGCATGAGTCTGCTCATGTTGCCATATTCAGGAATATAAACATTGATAGGTAAAGATACCCAACGGGGACGTTCTGCGGCAAATGTACATATTGTTAATGTTAAAACTAAAAATAAAATCGCAAAACACTTTTTCATACAATCGAATTATAACATTTTAGCATAAGGGCTGTCAAACACTACTTTCTGGCAATGAAAAAAAGAAATGATAGCATATTATGTATTTATGGAAAAAAGAGATGACGTATATAAAAATCGTGGTTTACATGAATATGGCGACGTAGAGTTTGCTGACAATGTAAATAAAAAATATCCTATTGATACTCCTGAACATATAAGGGCTGCATGGAGCTACTTTCATATGCCTAGAGATTATGAAAAATATTCAGTAGAGGATAGAAAAATAATTATAAACAAGATTGTAGAAGCGTGGAAAAAGAAAATTTCTAAGGAAGGCCCGCCGGAAGCGTAGAGGTTTATCCGCTAATCAGTGACAAGCAGTTTGAATCATTGAATGCTTGTAAAGATGGATTTATCTGTATAGCAGTAGAGTAATCCTTTCTAAAGCCTTCTGTGTCTCCAAGTTCTTTTCTGATTGCTGCTCTATAGTAGTAAGCATCTGCATATTTAGAATTGTTTTCAATGGCTTTGTTCAAGTCTGCAATAGCGCCCTGTAAATCTCTAAGTACACATTTTTGCAAACCTCTTATATAATAGCTTTCAGCTAGCTTAACATTTGTAGTAGGGTTCTTTTTTATAGCTGTAGTTGTAATAACAGGTGCGGATGGTACTTGAACTGTAGCAACTCCGGCACTTATTGTTCCAGAAGCAATTTTTTCTTGTGGAGCTGTAGTAGTTTGTTTAGGTTTTACGCTGATAGGCTGAGTTGTTGTCGAAATTGCCTGCTTTTGTGGCTGCTGGTATGCAATTTGTTGTGAAACATCCGGTTCTTTCTGTGAAACTATTTGCTGTGCAGCTGGTTTAATTTGAGTTTTTGGTGTTGATAATTCTGCAACTCTGTTATCAGATTTCGTTTGTACCGGAGCTGTATAACTTTGTACAACTCCTCGTACTGTCGGTATTGCCGCAATATAGCTTTCATTTGATAATAAAGGTTTAACATTTTTTATGAAAGTTTGATTTTCTGCAAGTGCAATTGCCTGATCTAAATCAATGGCAGCTCCTTCATTATCAAAATAAAGTTTTTTGAGGCGTCCCCTGTTAGCATATGCAATGCTGTCTTTAGGGTTCAAAGCTATAGCCTGAGTATAGTCGCTTAAAGCGCCTACATTGAAATTCATTCGTTTTTTTACAACACCTCTATTATTGAAAGCTTCGGCATCTTTTGGATTTAATTCGATAGCGATATTATAATCTTCAAGTGCCCCTTTGTTATCGTCGAGCATATATTTTAAATTAGCTCTGTTATAATATACATCCGAATAATTTTTGTTGATTTCCAGAGCCTTTGCATAATCTTCCATAGCGCCATTAATATCTTTCATGGCAACTTTTAATACGCCTCTATTGTTGTAGGCATATGCAAAATTTTTGTTTATTGCAATTGCTTTGTTATAGTCTGCCATTGCACCATTCTGATCATTAATAAGCTGTTTTATATAACCTCTGTTAAGGTATAATTCCGGGTTATTAGGGCTTAGCTCAATAGCTTTATCAAAGTCTTGAATTGCTCCTTGAATATCTTGTTTAAGAAAGCGCATTGAAGCACGATTTGAGTAAGCTAATGCACTATTAGGCCCTTGCTGGATTTCTTGTGTGTACGTATCAATAGACCTCTCAATAGGGGTTTGTGCATTAGCTGATGGAATAATGACAAGAGTCAGCATTATTGCCAGTATTAAGCTTATTGGTTTCACGATACGTACTCCTTTGCCAAGTCGAATTTGATTAAATACTAACACATAATAAATCTATATCAATAGAATGTAAAAAAATATATACATATGGTGATATAAACAAGGGTAATTGTTGTATTAAAGAGATAATTTTTATGCTATACTAATAACATCAAATGCCGATGTGGCTCAGGTGGTAGAGCAATTGATTCGTAATCAATAGGTCGGGAGTTCGAGTCTCCCCATCGGCACCATACTTTCTTATTTACGGAAAGAAGAAATGAATACATTGAATACGGGTTTGATGTATTTAGATATATGGCAATTCAAACTGCTGTCGAGTATAGGAAATAAGGAGTTAGTATGAAAGTTTTATTATTAAATGGAAGTTCACACAAGAATGGATGTACTTTTACAGCTCTCTCTGAAGCTGCAAAAACTTTAAATCAAGAAGGTATTGAAACAGAAATCTTTCAGCTAGGAAATCCTGAAATACGTGATTGCTGCGGCTGTCAAGCGTGCAGAAAACTTGGTAAGTGTGTTTTTGAAGACGGGCTTGTAAATGAATTTATAGAAAAGGCAGGTGAAGCAGACGGTTTTATTTTCGGAACTCCTGTTTATTATGCCCATCCAACAGGCAGAATTTTATCATTTTTAGACAGAGCTTTTTATGCCGGTAAGGATGCTTTTGAATTTAAACCGGGAGCTGCGGTTGCATCTGCTAGAAGATCTGGTACAACTGCAAGCTTTGATGTTTTGAATAAATACTTTACAATTAATAATATGCCTGTTGTTTCATCCGGCTATTGGAATAATATTCACGGACATGTTGCAGATGAAGCGCTTCAAGATTTGGAAGGTCTGCAAGTTATGAGGAGTTTAGGCCGAAACATGGCCTGGCTTCTTAAGTGCATAGAAAACGGAAAACAAAATGGTATTAATAGGCCGCAGAAGGAAGAAAAAATTTATACAAATTTTATAAAGTAGGAAAAATATGAGAGATGAATTATTATCAATAGTAGAAAAAAACAGCCGTATTGGAATTAATGAACTGGCAGTTCTTCTTGGTGAAGAAGAAATAAATGTCGCAAATGAACTTTCTAAACTTGAGCAAGAAGGGATTATTTGCGGATATCATACTTTAATCAACTGGGACAAGACATCTATTGAGAAGGTAACTGCTCTGATTGAAGTAAAAGTGACTCCTCAGAGGGGGCAAGGGTTTGATAAAATTGCAGAGAGAATTTACAATTATCCGGAAGTAAAGTCTGTTTATTTGATTTCAGGAGGGTTTGATCTTCTTGTAACTCTGGAAGAAAAATCCTTAAAAGAAATTGCTAAATTTGTATCTGACAAGCTGTCTACTCTGGACAGTGTTTTAAGTACTGCTACGCATTTCATTCTTAAAAAATATAAGGATCACGGTACAATTTATGATAAAAAACATGAGGATGAAAGGGAGATAATTACGCCATGACGAAGCCTCTTTCTGATGCAGTGCAAAGCTTAAAACCTTCAGGAATAAGAAAGTTTTTTGATATTGTGAGTGAAATGAAGGATGCCATTTCTTTAGGTGTTGGCGAGCCTGATTTTGACACACCATGGCATATTCGCGATGAGGGTATTTATGCGCTGGAAAAAGGAAAAACATTTTACACCTCAAATGCCGGATTAAAAGAATTAAGAGAGGAAATCTGCAATTACCAGAAAAGAAAACAGGGAATTGTGTATAATCCTGCGGATGAAGTTATTGTAACAGTTGGCGGTTCGGAAGCTATTGATATTGGTTTAAGGGCAATGATTAATCCGGGCGATGAGGTTATAATTCCGCAGCCTTCGTATGTTTCGTATGAACCATGTGCGATCCTTGCTGGTGCAAAACCTGTTATTATTGATTTGAAAGCAGAAAATGAATTCCGTCTTACAGCCGAAGAATTGGAAGATGTTATTACTGATAAGAGTAAGGTTTTGATACTTCCTTTTCCTAATAATCCGACCGGTGCAATCATGGAGCGTGAGGATTTAGAAAAGATTGCAGAGCTTATCAGAAAATATGACCTGTATGTAATGTCTGATGAAATTTATGGAGCTCTTACATATAAAGGTGAACATGTTTCCATTGCAAGCCTTGAAGGAATGAAAGAACGTACTATTCTTATCGACGGGTTTTCAAAAGCTTATGCAATGACCGGATGGCGTCTTGGTTATGCCTGCGGACCAAAAGAGATTATAAAGCAGATGACAAAAATTCATCAATTTGCAATAATGTGTGCACCGACAACAAGCCAGTATGCTGCGGTAGAGGCTTTAAAAAACGGGGATGATGATGTAAAAACAATGAGGCAGGCTTATAATCAAAGACGAAGATTTCTTTTGAATGCATTTAAAGAAATGGGGCTTGAGTGCTTTGAACCTTTTGGAGCTTTCTATGTTTTTCCATGCATAAAAGAATTTGGAATGTCCAGTGAAGAATTTGCAACAAGATTTCTAGAAGAAGAACGAGTTGCAGCCGTTCCTGGAAATGCTTTTGGGGCAAGCGGAGAGGGGTTCTTAAGAATATCTTATGCATACTCTCTGGATAATCTTAAAACTGCTATGGAAAGATTGAATAGTTTTGTAAAAAAACTAAGAAACAATATTTCATAATTACCTTTTTGTGGTATAATGGAATGATATATTGGAATTAAGAGAATGCTAAAAAATATTAAAGATTTTATTTGTATGCACTTAAATTTTAAAGTGTATAATGTAACAATCGCAGCAATCATAGCTGCGCTTGCGATTGCACCTTGCGTGATGTTTTTACCTGAATCATATGGTTTTGAAAATGGTGTATTGGAAAATTTGCAGCTTATAGTTTTATTTTTAGGATTTATTTTTGCTCTAATGGCAAAAGATAATAAAAAGTTTTTTTATTTTGTAGCAATGATTATAGCAGTTCTTGCTATAAGAGAGGTAAATTGTTTCAGAACCGTATTTTTTGCAATACCCGGGGAAATCAATGAATTTTATACCTGGGATCAGATTAAATTTGGCTGGCTTTATCATCCGATTTACGGGCTGTTTATTGCATATGTTGCTTTTTATTTCTTAAAAAACAAACTATTCCTGACTGCTTGGGAAATGTTGAAGAATATCAAACTGCCTGTTTGGAATATATTGCTTATGCTATCTGGTATGCTGCTTGGTGTAATCGCTGAAAGTGTATTTGCAAATACTCTTTTTGAAGAAAGTGCTGAACTGCTTTTCTATGTATCACTTACAGGCATTATATATTTATATGTCTTTGATAAAGATTATAATCTTTGAACAACAGCATTTGTGAATTCGCTGCAAGAAGCATTTCCGCCTATATCAGCAGTTTTAATACCTGATTTAAGTGTTTCAAATAATGCTGACTTAATTTTTGCAGCGGCAGTTGTTTCTCCTATAAAATTAAGCATCTCAATTGCAGACATAAGCATTGCTGTTGGATTTGCTTTATCTTGTCCGGCTATATCAGGTGCAGAACCGTGAACCGGTTCAAATACCGCATAATCTTTTCCGATATTTGCGCCCTGAGCAATACCAAGCCCGCCGACAAGACCGGCGCATAAATCTGAAACAATGTCACCATATAGGTTTGGTAAAAGAAGGGTATCAAACTGGTTAGGATTTTGTACTAATTGCATACAGCAATTATCAACCAGAATTTCTCTGAAACCGATGTTTGGATATTTTTTCGCAATTTTTCTGGCACAATCCAAAAATAATCCGTCAGAAAGCTTGCAGATATTTGCTTTTGTAACAACACAAACTTCTTTTCTATTATTCTTAACAGCATAATCAAAGGCAAATTCAGCTATTCTTTCAGATGCTGCCCGGGTAATGATTTTTATGCTTTCAGCTGTGTTTTCATCTACCTGTCTTTCAATTCCGGCGTATAAATCTTCTGTATTTTCCCTTACAACAACTATATCAACATTTTCATATCTGGTTTCTATGTTTGGAAGATTATAGCAGGGACGCAGATTAGCATAAAGATCAAGTTCTTTCCTTAATTGTACATTAACCGAGCGGAAACCTCTGCCAATAGGGGTTGTAACCGGTGACTTTAACGCAATTTTGTTTCTTTTTACCGAGTCGATTACCCTTTGCGGAAGCGGAACTCCTTCTTTTTCAATTACGTCTGCTCCTGCTGTCTGGATGTCCCAGACAATATCAACTCCGGCAGCTTTGATTATTTTTACAACTGCATCTGTAATTTCCGGGCCGATTCCGTCCCCTTTTATTAATGTTATATTATGCATCTTGACTCCATTTAAGTTTTGTTAGCTGGTATGTCACACTTTCTCTGCCACATTTACGCGTTTCGCTTCTAAGTATGCTTGAATACCTTTTGTTAATTGGTCAGGGCAACTGGTAGGTCTGGCTCCGCAAGGTATACCGCTTAATTTAGGAACAATATCATTAATATTCATACCTTTTACGAGAACTCCAATGCCGCTGAGGTTTCCATTGCACCCGCCAACAAATTCAACATCCTGAATAATATTGTCTTTTATTCGCATTTGCATCATCTTACAGCAAACGCCTTTTGGCTGATATTGTACTATATCAACTCCGTTAACTTCTTTTATTTGTATATTATCGCTCATTTTATACTCCTCATTAGTAATTGTGTTTCTAACACTAATTATATCACTTTGTTTTATCATAATCAAATTTTCTCCTTGTTTTGTGTTATCATAAAAACTATGGCAAGTATAACAAAAATAGGTTTCTGGGGTTACCCGCACCCTGATATTATAGAAAAGACTAAAAAAGATTATCCAAACGCCGAATGGATTGATTTGGATATAGATTTTTATTACCCCAAAACAAATATTTTGCCCGAATCATATTGCAAAATTATAAGAAATATTATAGATAATGCAATGTTTCTAAAACCGGATTTGATTTTAGCACCTATTGGTAAAGATAAATGTGATAGCGGCTGGTTTGCATCAAAAATTCTTGCAGATATGGGATTTAATGTAATACAGACTATATTTGAGGAGTTGGAACCGAAAAGAGAGTTAAAAATTTGTACAAGCAATTTACCTTTATATGATAAGATTACGCGAATAACAGGCAATATAATCGATGCTGTAGATCAGATTTTACCCCAAATTCCTGCAGAATTTGGGTTTTGGGGAGTGCCTCCAAATGATTTAGAAATCTTGAAACTTTTTCCTGACACAACTCACGTATACGGCTGGACAAGATGTGTTGAAGCAGGTACACCTGCGGATTTGGATTTGGAAATGTATGTAGATGAAAATGTTCCAACAGTATTTTATGCACAGGCTTTTTGCGCAAAGTCACAGCTTGCTAAATATCTGGCAGATAAGTACAATGGACTATATGTCGATATTGATGACTATGCTTCAAATTCAATTAGTGCAAAGATTGAGGCATTTTTACGCCTTAGCTGACTTTTGTTTCATAACAGCATCTATAAGACCTTTGAACAAAGGGTGCGGTCTTTCCGGTCTTGATTTAAATTCCGGATGGAACTGGCATGCAACGAACCAATCAAGATGAGGAAGCTCAACTATTTCTGAGAGCATTCCGTCTGGCGACATCCCTGAAAATACTAGTCCGGCTTTTTTGAGCTGTTCTATGTAGTCAGTATTAACTTCATATCTATGTCTATGACGTTCAGAAATCTTGTTTGCACTGTATACTTCCTGTGCCCTTGTACCTTTTTTTAAGTTGCAGTCATATGCACCTAACCTCATTGTACCGCCATAACCCTTAACATTTTTTTGTTCTGTCATTAAATCAATTACAGGAACAGCTGTATTTTCATCAAATTCAGTAGAGTTGGCTCCTTTTAGTCCGGCTGCATTTCTTGCATATTCAATAACAGCACACTGCATACCAAGACAAATTCCTAAGAATGGTATGTTATTTTCTCTTGCATATTTTATAACGTTTAATTTACCTTCAATACCCCTGATACCGAATCCTCCAGGTACAACCACTCCGTCAACGTCGCTTAAAAGTTCCTTACACTTACCCCCGTCAACGCAATCTTCTGAATTTATCCATTTAATTTCGGTTTTGACATTGTCAGCATATCCGGCATGTTTGATAGATTCCACAACTGATATATAAGCATCAGAAAGCTTTGTGTATTTTCCTGCTATTGCAATTTTGATGGTGCCGGATGGATGGTTAATTTTATCAACAAGTTCGCGCCATCCGGTTAAGTCTGCTTTTCTTTCAGGAACCTGTAAAAGTTTCAATACAACATCAGCAAACTTTTGTTCTTCAAGTGCAAGAGGAACTTCATAAATACTCTTCATATCTCTGCATTCAATTACAGCTTCTTTAGAAACCGAGCAGAACAAAGCAAGCTTGTCTTTTTCTGTTTTTGGAATTGGTTTAGAAGTTCTGCAAACAAGAATTTCCGGCTGCAAACCGTAACTCCTCAAAAGACTTACGCTGTGCTGCGAAGGTTTAGTTTTTAATTCTCCAGAGGTCGGAAGATAAGGAAGCAATGTACAGTGAATGTTTATCGCATTGCCAATTCCGGCTTCTGTTTTGAACTGCCTTACTGATTCGATAAACGGCAAACCCTCTATATCACCGATTGTACCGCCGATTTCAATGATTTGAAAATCCGGTTTGAAATGTTTTTGGGCCTTTACTAATCTTGATTTAATTTCATTTGTTATGTGCGGAATTACCTGTACAGTGGCTCCAAGATAATCTCCTCTGCGTTCTTTTTGAATAACAGTCTGGTATACACTTCCTGAGGTTACATTGCTTAATTGTGAAAAATTTGTATCAATAAATCTTTCATAATGACCTAAGTCTAAATCTGTTTCAGCTCCGTCATCAGTTACAAATACTTCTCCGTGTTGAAAAGGGCTCATTGTTCCCGGATCAACATTTATGTACGGGTCAAATTTTTGTATAGCAACAGAATAACCTCTTGCTCTGAGTAATTTTCCTAATGATGCGCCGATAATACCTTTTCCCAATGAACTTACAACACCGCCTGTAATAAAAATATATTTTGTCATAGTTGAAACTCCCTAATATTATTAACTCTCCCTATCCCGTATCCGGAAGAAATGCAACAAAAAAAAGAGGGCAAGAAGCCCTCTTTAACTAATTAATTTTTGGAACTCTGAAAAATCCGTTTTCCTCATCCGGAGCGTTTTTCATAAGTTCTTCTTTTGTTTGTTCGTAATATACTTCGTCTTCTCTCATTACATTTACAAAGTCAATAGCGTGAGCCATTGGTTCAACGTTTGATGTATCAACTTCGTTCATTGCATCAACGTGTTTTAATACATCGCCCAGCTGCTTTGTAAACTTTTCTTTTTCTTCTTCCGTTAATTCCAAGCGTGCCAATTTTGCTACGTGTTCTACGTCTTTTATTGTAATCATAATTTTCCTACTCCAATAATAATTATTTTATATTATCACAAAATTTTTTTCGGGCAAACAATATTTTCTTTTGTAAGTATAATTTTTTTGAGAGAGTTAAACTCGCCATCTTCGAGCTGTACTGTTATATAGTTCCTTGTAACACCTTTGAATTTACCGTTCTTAGCCGGACGTTTTTCAATCAAAACTTCCTGTTCTGAACCAATGTTAGATTTGAGAAAAGTATTGATTTTTTCTGCTGAAATTTTTTTTATAATCCCTGCTCGCTCTTCTTTAATCTTATCCGGCAAATGACCTTCCATTTTTTCGGCAATGGTTCCCTTTCTGATTGAATATGGAAATGTATGTATCTGGCTTAATTTTGACTTGTTCAGATTTTCTACTGTTGTTTGAAAATCATCCTCTGTTTCACCTGCAAACCCTGCAATAATATCGCTGCCCAAAAAAGGTTTATCAAATCTGGATACAATATCTTCAATCTGGTCTAAATAGTATTCTACTGTATAGTGCCTGTTCATACGTTTTAATGTTCTATTGCAGGCAGATTGTAATGATAAATGGAAATGCGGACAGAATTTTTCACTGTTCTGCAAAAAAGTTAGTAATTCAGGTGTAATTTCATGCGGATTTAGAGAACCTAGACGATAGCGCGGTATTGAGGTTTTTGTTTCTATTTCTTTTAGCAGAGGAAGTATATTCTTATCACCCCACAGACCAATATGAATGCCTGTTAAGATAACTTCTTTATACCCTAAGTCAGAATAACGATTTATTTCATTAATAATAAAATCAGAATCAGCGCTTCTTGATTTCCCTCGCCCGTATGGAATAATACAATATGAACATCTGTTATCACAACCATCTTGAATTTTTAGGCTTATTCGGGTTTTGGTTGTATCATTAAGAGTTACTTTGCAGAAATCTGTAGACTGCATAAGATCTTTTACGGAAAACACTTCGTCCTGTAAAATCAAATTTGCTAAGCGAAATTTATCCTCGTTGCCATAAACATAATCAATATATGGCTCTTCCAAAAGCTTTTCTTTTTCTATCTGCGCAATACAACCTGTCAGAATTGTTTTCAAACCCAGACTGTGAGCGTGTCTTAAAAGATACATTGCTTCGTTATCGCTGGTTTGGGTTACAGAGCAGGAATTGAGTATATAAATTTCTGCAAGATTAAGACTTGAAACTTGCTGATAGCCAGCCTCAATTAGCTTTTGAGCAACAATCTGTCCTTCAAACTGATTGGATTTACATCCCATTGATTTTATGTAGAAATTTTTCATTGTGCTTAAATTTTAGCACGAAAATTGTTACTTATCTTTATCTTCTGTTTTATCTAACTGGTGTCCAACGACGGCTCCTGCACCAGCGCGGGCAGCTCCATATCCCAGTATCCACGGTAAAGCAGCTGCTCCAAGTCCGCCAGTCATAATTAGAATGCCTCCGACCGCTCCAGCCGTTCCGAGCAGTCCTGCGATTCCGGCAAAGCCTTTTGCAAAACTGTGTTTCCCCTGAAACGAAACGCTCTGTTTTGGGGCTTCTGGAACAGTAATGCTTGGATGCTGAACAGCTTTTCTTTGCTGATAAATATTGCGCTGACCATACGCATTAATCGAGCTAATTTTCATATACACACTCCTTAAAATCTATATGTGTATGTTAACTGAAATTAGTCACAATGTCAATAGTTTTATACTCTTCCGTACATGTCTTCGTATCTGATAATATCTTCTTCAATCAGAGGGTCACCCTTTTGCACTTCAATAATTTTTAGGTTATCTTTGTACGGATTCTGGAGTGAATGTACCGCTTGGAGAGGTATATCAATACTGTGGCCGGGACTAAGAATTAATTCTTTTCCTTCCAGAATAACTTTTGCCATACCTTCCAATACCACCCAGTGCTCACTTCTGAAGTTATGCGACTGTACAGATAATTTTTGTCCCGGATTTACCTGTATCATTTTGGTTAAAAATCCATTGCCCTGTGCAAGTACTGTGTAATAGCCCCACGGTCTGTAAACAGTTTTATGCACAAGGTGGGTGTCATCGTTTTGTTTTTTTAATGTTTCAAAAATCTTTTTAACATCCTGCGTTTTATCAGATTTACACGCAAGAATTGCATCTTCAGTTTCTACAACAACAACATCTTCAAGTCCGATTGTCGCAACGAGTTTTGATGATGAGTACATAAGAGAGTTTTTAGAACCTTCATCTAAAACATGACCGATTTTTACATTGCCGTCTTTATCTTTAGGACTTACATCATAGATAGATTTCCAGCTGCCCAAATCATTCCAGTCGCTTTCAAGCTTAACAAGCGCAATCTTATCAGATTTTTCCATAACTGCATAATCAATAGAAATGGAAGGCATTTTGTCATACTCTGTGAACGGAATTTCATCTGATTCAGAAAAATCAAAGTTGGAAAGTTTTGAATAAATTTCAGGAGATGCTTTTGCCAGTTCTTCCAGAAGTACAGACGCTTTGAACATAAATATTCCGCTGTTCCAGTAGTAATTCCCTGCAGAAACATATTCACGCGCAAGTTTTTCATTTGGTTTCTCTACAAATTTATTTACTTTATAACCGCGTTCAATATGTTTGTCTGTAACATTTATGTATCCATATCCTGTTTCAGGGTAAGAAGGTTTTATACCAAATGTTACAATGTAGCCGAGTTCTGCAATCTTTTCGCCTTCTTTAACGGTCATAACAAATTTATCTGTATTATTTATCATATGATCGGAAGGTACTACGAGAATTACGGGATCTATGTTGAATTTTTCTATAATGTATTTAGAAGCAAGCGCAATGGCCGGTGCTGTGTTTTTCGAAATAGGTTCTGATAAAACTACAGCCTTGTCATACATTGATGAAAGCTGATATTTAACATTAGATAAATGTTTTACACCTGTCATACTTATAATATTAGAAGCCGGCATGCATTCAGAAACTCTTTCAAAAGTTGCTTGCAGCAAACTCTCAGTGTTTTGAATGTTTAGAAGCTGTTTTGGATATAATTCCCTTGACAAAGGCCATAATCTGCTTCCTGAACCGCCTGCTAAAATTAATCCATACATCATAAATAAATTCCCTCTTATAACTCCCTGCTTCAATTCTAGCATAAATAAAAAATAATTGTAAAATAATTCAAATATGTGGTAAAATACAACACAAGGCAATGTTATTTTATGAAAATTTACTATAAGGCTACGTATACTTATAAAATATACAGGATGTTTTTGTCCGAATTGGAAGGGTTTGTTACAACTCTAGGTAACATTGCGCTATTGGGCTTAGAGTTTTTTAAAGGATTAAAAACCTTTCCAACAACGTACAAATCTATAATGGAGCAAGCTTCGCGTTTTGGTGTTTCATCTCTGCCTATAACATTGTCTATTGTCGGCATGACATCTGTAATTATTGCCATGCAGATTGCGGGAGAGATGGTTAAACAGGGCGCTGGAAATTATGTTGGTATGCTTGTTTCAATTCTTATGGTAAGGGAAGAAGGTGTCATTATGGCAGGATTTGCAATAATTTCTATGATTGGTTCTTCTCTTGCATCAGAAATTGCAACAATGAAAGTTACGGAACAGATTGATGCAATAAGAGTTCTTAGGGTAAATCCGGTGTATTACCTGTTTACCCCGAGAGTTATTGCGGGAACCTTGATGATGCCGGTTGTTGTAATTGTTTCATCGCTGTTTGGTATTCTGGGCGGTGCAGTTGCTTCAAATCTGGCTTCAGGGCTTACATACAAGGCATACTTTGACTCTGTATGGTTCGGTCTGAATATGCATGATTTAAATGTGTGTATTCTAAAGTCTCTGGCGTTTGGTTTTGTAATAACATTAATAAGCTGTTCTTGCGGAATGGAAGCAAGAGATGGTGCAAAGGGGGTTGGTATTGCAACAACAAAAGCTGTTGTATGGTCTTTTGTTGCAATTGTAATACTTGATTTAATCTTTGCAGCAATGTTCTTTTATTAGTACCTGAGGGTGAAAGAAAAAATGGGTATAGAAGTTAAAAACTTAATAAAATCATTCGATAAAAAAGTTATTTTAGATGATATTTCATTCAAAGTTGATGATGGAAAAATTTTATCTATAGTAGGTTTTAGCGGCTCCGGTAAAAGTACTGTGTTAAAACTTATAAGCGGATTAATTGAAAAAGACTCTGGAGAAATAAATACTTCCGGAGGTGATATTGCAATGGTTTTTCAGTATTCAGCGCTTTTTGATTCGCTTAACGTCTTTGATAACATATCTTTTGCATTGCAGGAGAGAAAAGATTTGAGGGGTAAATATACAAGAAAAGAACTTGAAAAAATAGTTGCAGAAAAACTAGAGCTGGTAGGACTTTCTGGAATTGAAGAACAGTATCCTTCAGAACTCTCCGGAGGTATGCAGAAGCGTGTCAGTTTTGCGCGCGCAATTGTAACAGAACCAAAAATTATATTATATGATGAACCTACAGCAGGACTGGATCCGATTTCTTCTACTCTTATAGAAGATTATATTGTTCGTTTGAAGAACGAAACAAATGCCGCTTCTATTGTTGTAACTCACCAGATGTCAACAATAAGAAGAACAGCCGATTCTGTTTTGATGTTGTATAATGGACATGCAGTTTTTGAAGGGACTCCTGAGGAGCTAATGGAACAAAAAACTCCATATACTAAACAGTTCGTCACTGCTTCAATAGACGGCCCTATGAAAATGCTGGGTTAGTCAAACAAAGAAATTATTATTAACAAAAAGGAAATATAACAAATGAAAATGTCACCATCATTTAAAGTAGGAATATTAACACTTGTAGCATTGATTATACTTCTATTTACTGTTTTGTGGATAAAGGGGCGTTCTTTTTCTTCAGCAGAACGAATAGAAGTCCATTTTAAGGATGTAAATGGAATGCGTCCGGGCTCCGGTGTTCAAATGATGGGACTCCGTGTTGGACAGGTGGAAGAAATTATACCGGTTGTTGATGGCGAATCAAGTTATGTAAAGATGAAATTTGTTATTACAGAACCGGGGATTACAATACCAAAGGCATCAATGCTGTCTATACAGCAGTCAGGTCTAATCGGCGAACAGTTTTTGGAAATCACACCGCCAAGAGTTCGTTCAGTGTTTATTCCTGTTATTGGAAAAGAGCTTTTATCAAATGATGCTCCGGTTGAGATTAAATTAGATGATAAATATTATGATGTAGGTAATGTTAAGAAATCTCAGATAATGACTGCGAAGCTTGTTCCAGATGAGTTAAAGGACTATGTAAAGACAAATTATGCTTATAAGGTAGACTATGTGGTAAATCTTCCGGGACTTATCATACCTCACTTTATGACCGGTAAGATTGTTACAGAGGATGGAGTTAAAAAATTGAGAATCGCTCCGCTGGATAATGCTCCGCTTCCATATCCTCAGCAAACTTCTCCATATACTATAATTGAGCCTATGAGAATTGCTGATTTTATGGATTTGCAGTACAAAGCAGCAGAATCTTTAACAGAAACAAACCGAATTATTAATGAATTGCTGAATGATAGTATGATTGCAGAAATCAGACAGTCTGTTACCAATTTTAAAGACTTGACAGCTCAGGCAACAACTACACTTGCTAAGACTGAAAAGCTCATAGAAACTTCAAGAAATGATATAGATGCTGTTCTGTGGATGATGAGTGATGTTTCTACAAACTTTAATAAACTTGCGACTAATATCAACGGAATTATTGGAGATGAGAAGTTCAAACCGATGATGTATGATACAGCAGAATCTATTTCAAATCTTTCTAAACAGCTGACTCCAATTCTCGGGGCAGTTGATGCTAAAGCTTTTGGTGAAGACTTAAATGCAGTTATGACTAATTTGAATGAAATTTCAACTTCTGTGAACAAGATGACAAAAGATGAAAACCTTAAGACGAAGATTGAAACTTCTATTGATAACCTTAATGTAACAATGTGTGAAGTTTCTTCAGCCCTGGAAACAATTAATGGTGAAGATGGAGATAAAGAAGGGTTAAAACAAATTGTAGAAGATACATCAGAAACAGTTGCAAACCTTAAGAAATTCTCAGAGAAATTGAATAAGAGATTTTTACTGTTCAGATTGATGTTCTAGGGTTAAATGTGAAAATTGGTTATGAAGACTTGGGCTTCATAACCAATTTATAGGTTTCGATTTCAAGCGCATTTGCTATAGCATCAAGTTTATCCCAACGCGGAATTTTCTTGCCGCACTCGATTTCAGACAAATAGTCTGTTGAGATATCTTTCTCATATGCTAATACGAGATTTCGTTTAATATATGTCAAATATTTCAAAAATAACTCCACTTAATTATGATGAAGTAATAGTTGATGACTAGTTGCGAATAAAAAATTTATAAACATCTATGTCTAATGCTTCCGCAATTTTTATCAAACGTTTAATGCTTGGAGTTTTTTTCCCACGCTCAATTTCTGACAAATAATCTTTCGAAATACCAGAAATTTCACTAAGTTTTTCTTGAGTGAGATTTTTCAGACTTCGAAAATACTTTATATTGTTAATAAGTATTTCTATAGTGCTATTTGCCATACAAAAATTTTAGTAATTATTTGCTTTTAATGTAACAGGCAAATAGCACTATTTAGATATTTAGTTTTGTAAACAATCGTTATGAAAATGTTTTTAGGTGTTATGTTTGTTGTAGAATACCTTTTGGGAGATTTAGTGTGATGTTAGATAGTGCAGTAAAATTTATTGAGGAAAAAATAGGAGATTTTAAACCTGAGATTGGTATAATACTTGGTTCTGGGCTTGGTGATTTAGCAGATGAGTTCTGTAAAATTTCTATTCCATATTCGGAAATTCCAGGTTTTGAAACTTCTACAATTTCGGGACATAAGAGCAGACTTGTATTTGCAGAAATTAACGGCAAGAATGTTGTTATGATGCAGGGACGTTTTCATTTTTATGAAGGACATCCAATACAAAAAGTTGTATTCCCTGTGAAAGTTATGAAGAAAATCGGAGTTAAGACTCTAATTGTTACAAATGCTGCGGGTGGAGTTAATGCTGATTTTAAGCCTGCTGATTTGATGATTATAACAGACCATATTAATCATATGGGAGTAAATCCCCTTATAGGGCCAAATGACGCTTCTATGGGAGAAAGATTTCCTGATATGAGTGAAGTTTATTCTAAAGAGTATGTGGAACTTGCAGAAAAAGTCGGCAAAAAACTTGGGATTGATTTACAAAAAGGTGTTTATATAGCACTTACCGGCCCTTCATATGAAACTCCTGCCGAGGTGAAAATGGCTAGAATTCTAGGTGCTGATGCTGTGGGGATGTCTACTGTACCGGAGGCAATTACAGCTTCCTGGGCAGGGATGAAAGTTATAGGGTTAAGCTGTATATGTAATTCAGCTGCCGGCGTAAGCACTGTAGGACTTTCACATGCTGATGTTATTGAAGCCGCAGGAGCCGCAAAAGAAAAGTTTAAAAAATTGGTAAAAGAAATTATAAGAGAACTATGAGATTAGATAAATTTTTAAAAGTTTCAAGATTAATTAAGAGAAGAACTGTTGCAAACACTGTTTCTGAAATGGGTCGTGTGCTTGTTAATGGCAATCCTGCAAAACCGGCTAAACAGCTGAAAATTGGTGATGTTATTGAAATTGAGTATTCAAACAGAGTGGAAAAAGTGGAAGTAATTGTTATTCCAACGGGAAATGTAAGCGTACAGGAAGCATCGAGCCTGTACAAAGTTATAGAGGAGTAAATATGCCTGTAATAAATGAACATTTTACAATAAATACACAGGGAAATAATGATATTATAAATATAACAAAACATGTTCAGAATTGTGTTTACCAGCACGAACTTAAGGATGCCCTAGTTTGTGTATCAATTCAAGGCAGTACATCTGCTGTTACAACTATTGAATATGAAACGGGGCTTATACAGGATTTAAAAGAGGCTCTTGAAAGAATTGCTCCAACAGGTGCGGAGTATCATCATGATGAAATCTGGCACGATGGTAACGGTTACGCTCATGTCCGTGCTGCAATTGTTGGGAGCTCTGTTAATATAGCTTTAAAAGACGGACTTTTGAATTTAGGCACCTGGCAGCAAGTTGTATTGCTGGATTTTGATAATAAACAGCGCTCTAGAAATATAACAGTGCAGATTTTGTATTAAAATTATTAAGATTTATTCATTTTATATAATTTATCAACAACAACAAACCTAAAGTTTGCCAGTTTATCATCAGGGTTTCTGTCAGGATGAACTTTTAGAACAAGTTCTCTGTATACTTTTTTATCACCATTATGGAGTTTTTTAATATTTTCCGGTGACGTTTTTAGAAGTTTTGCCAGAAGTTCCTTGTAGTTATTTAGTTCTTCTTTAGAAAGTGACTTTTTTACAAGTTCATCAATTTCTTTTATTTGTGCTTCTGAAAATTCCTTGAAAAAGTCACGGTTTGAATGCTCTTTGGTTTTTTGTGATGTTGTTCTTTTGAAGGCTTCATTCTCTCTTCTTATTTTTTCACGCATATCTTCATAAGCTTTTTTAGTTTTTTGTGATGATTTTTTAAAATCTTCTTTCATTGTGTTTAAATTTTCGTAAAATTGCCGATTTTTTTCTTTAAATTCTTTTTCCCAATTGTGCATCTCTTCATACATTTTTTTGTATTCAGCCTCCCAATCGTATGTTTTATAAGATGTGTTTTTGAAAAAAGTCTTGTCATATTTTTTTCTGGTTTCTTCAAATTCTTTGTCAATTTTATCAAAAATTTTTTTCCATTCCTCTAAATCTTTCATGCTTTTTTCAAATTCTTTTTTTTGAGCTTCTTCAAACTCTCGTGACATTTTTTCTAAATCAGCAATAATTTTTTTTCTTCTGTTATGTCTGTATATCAATCCGCCGATAACAAATGATGCAATTGCAGCGCTTGTGATAGAATATGCTGTTCTATGATTTTTCTTGTTATTCTTTGGGGTATCTGATGCGGGTGTATCTTGTATTATATGTTTTTCAGAAACAGTTTGTTTGAAATTTGGTTTTAAAATTGGAATTGAAATATTATTATGCATAATTATGTCCCCAAAATTATTAAAACACGTAAAATACATTTTTGTTTTTTTTACAAAAATTGTTACAATCTGTAAGAAAATGTGGTACTATAAATTTATGTTAAATCTATACATCACATCATCAAACCGCCGTGAGGGTAAGACTTTTTTGACAGCAGGACTTGCTGCAACAATGCAAAGTCTTGGATACTCAACAACTGTTTATAAGCCGATTCAAACAAACGGGATTGAACGTAACGGTTTTATGCAGTCACCTGATTTAACTTATGTAAAAACAATTGATCCATATATCAACACTCATTTTTCTTATTTGTATAAATCTGATTTAGAACCGCTTATAGCATCTGAACTTGAAAATGAACCGATTGATATAGAGCTTATTTCAAGAGAGTATGGGAGAATTTCAAGCACATCAGATTGTACTTTATTAGATGGAGATTGTGGAATTTTAAGCCCGATTGCTCCAGCGGTTCAGACAGCTGATCTGGTAAAAAAACTCCAACTTCCGCTCCTGTTTGTGGTTACACCACGTGAGGATTCTATTAATGATACACTTCTTTCTATTTATACTGCTCAGGAAAAAGGGCTGGAAATAAGAGGTGTGGTTATAAATAATATTAAGGATGATTGTCCGAAAAATCTATTAAATGCTATTCCGAGGGTAATAGAGGAGTATACTAATATTAAAATACTTGGTCTAATATCACATATTGAAGGGAAAATATCTCCGGAAGATTTAATAACAAGTATCCTTAATGGAGTTGATATTGAAAGTATTTTTAATGTAAAGATTGAAAAACTGGAATTATGATAATTACTGCCGGAATCTATAAAGGGAGAAAAATTACTGCTCCTGACGAAAATATTACAAGACCTACTTTATCAAAAGTCAGGATGGGAGTTTTTAATACTTTATATTCAATACTTGGAGATTTTGAGGGTAAATCTTTTCTTGATGTTTTTGGCGGCTCGGGGGTAATGGGGTTGGAGGCTCTTTCGCGCGGATTTGAGGGTGTAACTGTTTTCGAGAAAAACAGAAAAGCGGCAGAGATTATAAGAAAAAATTATAACCAGCTCGGGTTGAAACCTGATTTAAAAATAGGAGATAGCTCTAAATTAATAACCAGACTGGATAAGGTTTATGATGTAGTATATATCGATCCCCCATATATGAGTAACTTATATGAGAGTATCCTAAAAAATGTAACCGGAGGAATTATAGTAGTAGAGGGAATAAAAGATATTGGCTTTGAAGGGTTAGAACTCATTAAAACGAAAAACTACGGCGATAAATCTATTAATTACCTTAAAAACATATCGTTTTTCAAAGATTTGTAAATTTTTGTAACACTTGTCTAATATATTTGTTATAAATTTTTAATTCTGTGGAATTAAGAAAATATAGGATATGAAACGAGGATAATTATGCAAGGAAGTGACAAAAAATTAGTGAAAACGCCCAGTATAATAGTAGGGGGGGGGGGG